>Ga0209344_10001603_pt1 | contig 28659 bp, 21 predicted proteins | sample Cruoilmetagenom6_FD_187293 | JGI IMG/M metagenome (GOLD analysis project Ga0209344, IMG submission 187293) | Oil polluted marine microbial communities from Coal Oil Point, Santa Barbara, California, USA - Santa Barbara Oil Seep Sample 6 (SPAdes)... | ecosystem: Environmental > Aquatic > Marine... | reverse complement strand
AGGACACTATTGTCATGTCTGCAGCTTCTTCTCTCAGGGGAACAAGCGCCTGGTATTCATCAGATGCATACCAACCAGATAGTGCCTCACTGCGCGGGAACTTAACTACAACGAGCATCTGATTATCAGCGGCGCCTGCAAGTACTTCATTTCTTTTTCCACGCAGGATGAACTCTCCCCCGTGAGCGGCAATGGAGAAAAACCTTACGAGGCTATTTTATGGGACGCCCGTCGAAGTTTGACAGAGAAGAAGCGATTGAGATCGTCATGCACGACCTGTGGCGAGAGGGTTATGCGAGCGCATCTGTGAAAGCTATCTCTGAGAAACTTGGCATCACTCGGTCCAGTTTCTACAACGCCTTTGGTAGCCAAGAACCTTTGTTTGAAGAAATTCTTACCCGCTACTGCGAAGTTGCCGCAGATCGTGAGTTAGAGAATGCCAGCAAGGGCATGCCGATTAAGGCACTTTTCACGCGCGTTTTGAAAAATGTTTGTGAGATGCACCGATCAAACGCGGAAGATCGTGGTTGTCTTGTTGTAAATAGCATCGCGGGACTGTGCGGTGAGGACGGTAAGTTGAACCAACTAATGCAGAACATTATCGATACACGCAGGGGTCAAATTGAGCAGGCGCTTTCCTGGGCTGTTGAACAAAAGGAAATCCCAAAGAACAGCAATGTGCAGGCCCTGGCGCTTTCCCTTCAAACGCTGATGTTCGGTATCAACATTTTGGCAAAAACTGACGCGACCACCGATCAACTGTGGCTCACAGCACGGTCAACATTGGATGCATTGAACCTTCTTGAAGAATGACGTTCCCTCTAAGTTTTTTTACCAGGCACCGACAAGTCAAATTCCTCAATACCATAGTCTTGTCCATTAATGCGCAGGGAAAGCGCCTGCTCTCCTTCATAATACCGTCTGGTAGTAATTGGTTTGATCGCATGTGATTTGCGCAACGTTACGGATGCGCCTGGTGCAAGTTTGATGTTTTTCCATTTGAAGACTTTACCAACCCTGCTGCCATTTGCCTTTTTGAAATGCAGTAAATAGTCGATAATAAGCGACTGCACCTTTTTACTTGTCGATTTTAACGTGGCATCAAATTCTACGGAACCACCAAGTGCCACATGCTTCGTCCCGATTGCAAATTCCGCGAGATCAATTTCGGGAGGCCCCAAACCAAATGCGTCAAGTGCTCCCGCATGACCTTGTTTGATCAATGTGCGACACGCATGGCGCACAAGGCGCTCGCGATTTTTGTCCGCACCCCTCATCCAGTCTTTGGCAAGCCCGGCGACCAGGTCTGGATGATCCTTCGCAATGTCGTTCAAATGGTTCGCCACAGACCGCCTAACATATTCTTCCTCATCGTCACGCAAAGCTTCTAGGAGCGGCAACATGGGTGATGGATCGGCAATCAGTTGAGGTAGCTGCATGCCCCAAGGAAGCCTTGGTCGGGTTCCTTCTGAAAGCAAACGCCGGACGTGCATGTTGGGATGATCGACCCATGCACTCATAATTTTCAACGCCCGCTCCTGATCCTCAATCAAGTAATAGCGCACGTCGAATTCTGATGAGAAACGGGACGTCATATCCTTCAGCAACATTAGTGAGCCTTTAAACGCCCGTTGCCCATGTTGCCCAACGACCATCGCCAGCGGGAACATGCCCCAGCCACTGATACCATCCTCATCGCTTTGCTGTCCGTTATGCTCTCCATCATGCGGATGTAACATCGCGCGCAACACTCTCGCTCTTGCATCGAAGGCCTCAGGCAAAGACACGTGCAGATGATCAGAAATCAATTGTGCACGTTGTTTCAATTCCAATGCGTGCAACTCGCGAAGAATAGGCACCTCAAACCCCTGACGATCAAAACCATCCAGGTGGTTTTCTAGATGGTCTGCAATGCAACCAACAAGTTCGGGGGAAATATTATTCTTGAACGGTTCCACGTTATCTTTGCTCTTTCAATACATGCCAATAGGTGCGGACCTGTTCCACATACCGACGTGCTTCATAACCCCGCGCATAGCCATGCCGAAGTGTCGGGTAAGTTTTCTCGTCTGATAGATGCTTCAACATTTGTTTCACATCTACCCAGATATTTTTGTTCAACCCATTCTGCTCGGCCAAAGCACGCGCATCATATATGTGACCGAGCCCCATATTGTAAGAAGCCAAGGCGAACCAGATACGGTCATCCTCTTCGATGTCTTCGGGTAGGCGTGACAGAATATCGTTGAAATAACGGGCGCCGCCCCAAATACTTTCTTTCGCATCGGTGCGATCAGGCACACCAACCCTCGACGCTGTGTCACGTGTCAGCATCATGAAACCTTTGACACCCGTTGGACTGACTGCGTCTGGGTTCCATCTGGACTCTTGATAACCCATCGCCGCCAACAACCGCCAAGGCAGGTCATTTCGCCTGCCCGCCGTCCGCAAATCCCGCTCATAAGTTGGCAAGACTTCCAAAATGTCACTGCGAAATCGCGTCAGATCGACATAATCAAATTCAGGAAAAAAACCAAAATGAGCGGCCATCAGCCGGTCGACCTCTTGGGTGGATTGATCACGGGAGAACCATGAGTCGAGCGCTTGGGCTAATTCGTCTGCGTCTGGACCAACAATCCATGCGATCGGTTCTTCTGGCGTTAGTGCAAACGCTCGCATCAACTCCGGATAATGGCGTCGTGTCACCTGAAACACGGGATCATCTGCGACTGTGCAATCTAAACCGCCTTCCCAAACAAGCTGCATCAGAGTTTCAGGCCCCGCGTCAGGCTCTTTCCACGTCAAAGCAGGTAAAGTTTCAGCAGCGACACGCATAGCTTCAGCGTGTGAACTTCCCTTCGTCACCGCAATGGTCAAACCGACTAGTTCCTCTACTTTGGTGGGGCTTTGCCTGCCCCGGCGACACACGACATTTTGGCAAACGTTCATGTAGGACTTCGTAAATCGAAATTCTTCTTCGCGTTCAGGCGTAACAGTAAGTCCGGCCGCTGCTATATGAGCTTCGCCCCGTTCGATCGTTTGTAAAATTTCGGGAACTGTGTCGACAGTCAAAAATTCCACTTCAGCCCCTAACGAAGCCCCGAATGCTTGTGCCAGTTCAACTTCAAATCCCTCAGCGTCGCCATCGCGCCCAAGAAAGTATGTTGTGGGAGAATTGCGTGTGACAACCACTAGTTTCCCAGAGTCCCTGATCGCCTGAAGTGAACTATCAACAGCGCGGTCTGACAGACTGATGACAAGACCTGTTACAACCAAGAGAACAAGCGCCAAGTGCGGCCAACGAGAGAAGAGCTGCGCGGTAGCCTCCCGGCGCGAATTTGGTCGCTTGCTCTGCTTTCTCTCCATCGTCTTGGCCAGCCGCCCGCTCCTCAAACAAAAGCTTCATCTTGAGAAGCTTAGCAAAATCCACAAAAAAAGCCCGCAGGGAAATCCCCGCGGGCTGATTCTCAAAACCAGCTGGTTTTATTTCGGCAAGTCGTTGAACGGCTTGTCTTTGTCCACACGAATATCCTGTGGCATGCCCAGCACGCGCTCTGCAACGATGTTGCGCAGGATTTCATCTGTCCCACCAGCGATGCGGTAGCCAGCCCCACCCATCCATTGGTTTTGGAAGACAGCACCTTGTGGTGACAACTCGCGATCACGGATGATCCCAGCTTGCCCCTGCAAGTCCATGGCAAACGACCCCAAGTCCTGCATCTTCGCTGCAGAGACGACCTTGGATATGCTGCTTTCAGGGCCTGGTGTCTGACCTTTGGACAGAGCCGTCAATGTGCGGAAGCGTGTGTACTTCAAGCCTTGCGTCTGCACGTACCAATCAGCAATGCGTTCGCGCACAGCGCCATTGCTCATGGCAGCCATCTGCTCAAGCTCAGAATCACGACCTAGCGCCATGAGCTCTTCCCAGTCAGCACCACCACCACCGCCTACGGCCAAACGCTCATTCATAAGCGTGGTGAGTGCTACTTTCCAACCATCCCCCGGATTGCCAAGACGATTGCTGTCTGGCACACGAACGTCATTGAAGAAAACTTCGTTGAACTCGCTTTCACCAGACATTTGTTTGATCGGGCGCACATCAACACCCGGGGACTTCATGTCGATGATGAACATCGTCAAGCCCTTGTGCTTTGGTACATTTGGATCGGTGCGAACAACAACAATGCCGAAGTCGCAATAATGGGCGCCAGAGGTCCAGACCTTCTGACCATTGATCACCCAATCATTGCCATCCTTCTCAGCCTTGGTGCGAAGTCCAGCAACGTCTGACCCACCTGCTGGTTCAGAGAAAAGCTGACACCAAATTTCATCGCCCTTGATCGCAGGCTCAACATAACGCGCTTTGTGCTCTTCTGTGCCCCAGGCAAGAACTGTCGGCACACACATGCCAAGACCGATGGCGTAGAAACCACCCGGTGCCAGATATTTAGATTCTTCCTGGCTGTAGATCACATTGTGGATCGAAGATCCGCCCTGTCCGCCATATTCTTTTGGCCAGGTGATACAAGCATATCCGCCGTCTGCTTTGGTGCGTTGCCATTGGCGTGCGCGTTCCAATGCCTGCTCCAGGCTCATCGCAGGCAGTGCATCTTTGCTGCTTTTCTTCTTTGTCGCATTTTTGTCCAACCAGCCGCGAACTTGTGCGCGGTAAACGGCTTCTTCTGGGGTGTCATTAAAGTCCATGGATCATCTCCATCAATCAAGTTTATTTCTAAGGAAAGGTTAGGCCGCGTTTCGTTTTTCCAAACGCGTAACCAATTTGTCTTTCCATTCAAGAGCGCTACCCAGAGCCAGAGCAAGCAGTTTGGAACGGCGAAAATAGAACTGAGTGTCCGCTTCCCACGTGTAACCAATGCCGCCATGTACCTGGATGTTTTCTTGAGCTGCAAAACGATAGGCTTCAGTCGCCGCAATGCGTGCAGCCGCTGCAGATTCGGGCAGCTCAGCTCCCTTGTCATTCAACATCATCGCGCCGTAGTAGCAATTTGACCGAGCAAGCTCGAGCTTCACATACATGTCCGCAATCTTGTGTTTGATGGCTTGATAAGAACCAATGAGACGGCCAAAAGCATAACGCTCTAGCGCATAATCGCGCGCCATCCACATGGCTGCTTCCGCACCACCAATTTGTTCGAACGCCATCAAAATAGCTGCACTGTCGAAGACGGTGTTGGTGATTGCCCAACCTTCACCTTCCTTGCCAACCAGTTCAGCTGGTGCGCCTTTGAAAGTAAGCGTTGCATGAGAGCGTGTGGGGTCAATGGTCTTGACCGGCTCAATGCTCACGCCCGCTGCTTTAAGATCAACGATGGCCAGTGACAAAGCACGATCTCCAGCACCGCCCGTATTTACGAGCACAATAGCAAAGTCCGCGATGTCACCATCCGGCACTGGAATTTTCGTACCGTTCAATTTGCCACCGACAAACGATGTTTCGACAGTGCGTGGGCTTGCAGCAACAGTCCCTTCAGACATGGCAAACGTGCCGATAACTTCACCGGCGGAGAGTTTCGGCAGCCAATTTTGTTTTTGTTCTTCTGACCCTGCAACCACAAGGGCCTCAGTTGCCAGATAAACAGAACTGGAGAAAGGAACAGGCGCTGCTGAACGGCCCAATTCCTCTGCAATCACGCTGAGTTCCAAAGCGCCAAGACCAAGACCGCCGTATTCCTCAGGAATGGCCGTGCCCATCAGGCCCATTTCAACGAGACCATCCCATACGTCTTTTGCAAATGGTTCATCGCCATCCAATACTTTGCGCACGCGGTCTAACCCGCACTTGTCGCCCAGCATTTTTTTGACCTGCTCTTTGAGGAGTTTCTGGTCATCTGAAAAATCGAAATTCATATCGTCTCCCGTGTATCTTCGCTTGATGTGCCACTGAGTGCGCAATCGGGCCAAGTTTATGCGTACCGCCCACCATCTTTTTTTGACCAAATGATGTCGCTGGACACGCGTGTCGCCATGTCTTATTGGGGCGTATTCTTGCGCCAAATGGGCAGAACGCAAAGGGTTTTAAGGTGATAGATGAAAAGGAATTTGGCTTTTCAATTTTGACGCAGGGTCAGACTGCCTCGCCCTTGCACCCGCCCAGGTCTCAATTATTGAGGAGGTTCGGTTCCATCCGTCTCCAGTGGGCTGAGATTCGCTTTTATTAACCCCAACACATCCAGCATGGCGTCAATTTTGTCCTCCGGGACGCCAACAAATGCGTCTGCAAAAACCTGTCGCGTGACCGCCAGCATGGCGGGGATTGCGGCAGCCCCAGACGCACTTAAATACACGCGACGCACGCGTCGGTCATTTGGATCTGGCCGACGTTCAATGTAGCCGCCTTCATCCATTCTATCGAGGAGTCGGCCGAGTGGTGCTTTTTCCATTTCAAGCTCACCTGCCAATTGCGTCTGAGTGAGCCCTTCTTCCTGGCGAAGCAAATTGGCAAGAATCCGCGCTTGCGGCTCTGACAGGCCGAGACCGGAGGCTTTGAGTGAACGCGCCCAGTTACGTCGGATAAGCCGCTGCACATCGTGCATCAACCAGCCAAAAGTCCGCTCAAATTGGAACTCGTCTTCCGCCATAGATCGCTTTGCTCACCTTTTTACTTATTTATTTTCATTTTTTGAAGTTCTGCATAAAAAATATCTGCACGGCCAGAAAAAGTAGTACTAGATATAATATTCATAAATACTATAATCAACGCAACAAAAATCAACCACGAACTCTGGCGTTCCCAATCCGAGTGGGCTGGGACCAAGCCGGGACAAAGGACGGACTATGTCTTTTCGTACACGGACTAAACTGGCAAGCACAACCGTTGTAGTAGCAGCAACCCTTTTTCTCAGTGGATGCGAGGACGAGGAAATGACCAATGCGGCCAATGACGCCCCTGCACAAGCCATTTCAGTTTTTTCTACTCGCGTCACACGCGAAGAGCTGGTGACCCCAGTGACAGGAACCGGCACCATCGCCGCCCAAAAGCGAACTGACCTTGGCCCGCTCGTCGACGGCATCATCGAAGAAGTTTTTGTGCGTGTAGGGGATCGCGTAAGCGAAGGGGATCCCATTTTCAGAACGCGCGACATTGAATTGCGGCTGCGCGTACAAGAATTGCAGAGCCAGCACCGCTTGGCAGAAGCCGAATCCCTGAATGCCAGACGCGCCTTTGACCGGATCAAAGAATTGCACGCCAAGGGTGTTTCGTCAGTAGGCCAACTTGAAAATGTCGAGACCCAATACGAGATAGCAGCGGCGCGTGTAGGCGTTGCGCGCGCTCGTTTGGATGCAGCGCGCCAAGCGCTGACGGATGCGACAGTGAAAGCTCCCTTTGATGGGGTCATCACTTCCCAGGACATTTACGAAGGTAAATTCATGTCGACGCGCGGCGGCGGAAGCATGATGGGTGGCTCATCAGGTGTTGTTCAAATCATGAAAATCGACATAGTTGGTGCCATCATCAATGTGCCAGAAGTTCACATGGGCGAAATTGGGCTGGGCACGAAAGCCCGCGTCTACATCGACGGCATTGATGGCATTTACGACAGTGAAATACATATCTTCAATGACCGTGTGGATGTAGCCACCCGTTCGGCGGAAGTTCGTGTTGGGTTGGCCAACCCAGACTATCGCATCAAACCAGGCATGTTTACTCGCGCTGAATTTTTCCCGCCTGCACGCGACGTGCTCACGCTTGATCGAAAGGCGCTTTTGGGCATCGAAGGTAACAATTATGTCTTCGTTGCTGATTCTATGGGACGTGCAAAACGCGTGGATGTGCGTGTGAAGCAGATCAATACAACACGTGTGGAAGTGCTTGAAGGGCTCATGGAGGGTGCTGAAGTCTTGAGCGGACCGATGGTTGGGTCACTCATTGAGGGCATGCCAGTGCACATCGAAAACATAGATGAAAATGGTCGCCCGACATCTGCCTTGACGCCTGCCGCCTCCGCTGTTGCTGGGAGATAACCCATGTGGATTTCAGACATTTCAATAAAAAGACCCGTCTTCGCTGTTATGTTAATCGGCGCATTGGTCGCACTCGGTTGGATCTCGCTTGGACGGCTTGGGGTCGATCTCTTCCCCAAGGTTGAATTTCCTATTGTTGCAATTAGCACGACACTTGAGGGCGCTTCTCCTGAGACGATCGAAAGTGAAGTCAGCGACTCCATCGAAGAACAGGTCAATACGATCTCTGGAACACAGAACCTCTCTTCGACCAGTTCTGAAGGCTTGAGCACTGTCGTCATCGAATTTGAGCTCGACGAAGACATCAACGCGAAAGCTCAAGATGTTCGTGACAAGGTCTCCCTTGCGCGCGTCAACATGCCTGTGGATTCCGAGCAATCAGTTGTTCAAAAAATTGATCCTGACTCACAACCGATTATGTCAGTAATGATCGCAGGCGAAATTCCCATTCGCGACCTGACACGTTTTGCCGACAAGACTGTGAAAGAACACCTGCAACGTATCTCCGGTGTTGGCTCCATACGAGTGGTTGGCGGACGTGACCGCGAGATACGAATCTGGCTGGATGCGGTGAAGCTGCGTTCCTACGCAGTTACTGCCGATGATGTGATCAGGGCCCTGCGGCGCGAACATGCCGAAATTCCCGGTGGTCGCCTGGAAACTGAGGGGTTGTTGACAGAGTTCTCCGTGAAGACAATGGGTGAGGTCACCTCCGTTGCTGAGTTTGGCGACATCGTCATTGCCTTCCGCGACGATGGCTTGCCAACCCGCGTTCGTGATGTTGCGCGCATTGAAGACGGCATGGAAGACAACCGTTCTTACGCCGAGTTAGATGGCAAACCAGGCATTTCACTGGAAGTGCGTCGTCAGTCAGGACGCAATACCGTTGAAGTGGCCCGTGCCATTCGTGAAGAACTTGTGAGCATTCGCGCTCTCGCGCCACCCGGCGTGAGAATTGTCACAGCACGAGATACGTCGCAGTTTATCGAAGCTGCCGCCAATGACGTCTTTGAAGACATTAGCCTTGGTGTTGTTCTGGTGGTGATGGTCACACTCGCCTTCCTGCTTAGCTTCCGCGCGACGCTTATCGTTGCAATCGCCATGCCTACCGCATTGATCTCCAGCTTCTTTGCGTTCTATGTCATGGATTTCACCATCAACATGATGACGCTGATGGCATTGTCGATTGCTGTCGGTTTGCTGGTTGATGATGCAATCGTGGTGTTGGAGAGCATTTACCGCAAACTTGATGAAGGCCACCCGCCGATGGAAGCCGCCTCACTGGGCGTCAAACAAGTTGGGGTTGCGGTCTTTGCTGGCACTGCATCTGTTTGTGCGGTTTTCGTACCCATTGCCTTCATGGAAGGCGTTGTTGGACGTTTCTTCTTTCAATACGGCCTTGCCATTACTTTTTCTGTGCTGGTCTCATTGCTTACATCCGTCACATTGACGCCAATGCTGTGCTCACGATTGCTCGACCGCGCTGCGGACAACCAAGAAAACATGGGGGCCATCGCTCGCTTCTTCGACAATGGATATCGCTGGCTCGAAGTTTTCTACGGGCGCGCACTCGGCCTTGCCCTTCGGTTTCGTTGGGTGGTTGTCTTGGGTGCCATTGCAACCATCGTTCTTGGCGTTATGGTGGCACGCACACTGCCCATTGCCTTTGACAGTAAGTCTGACCGATCCGAATTTCTTGCCAACATAGACTTGCCATTTGGCGTAGGCCTAGTGCAAACACGTCAAATAGCCAGTCGCGTCGCTGCCCAACTTGCCGATGTGGAACATGTTCATACTGTTTTTTATACGATTGGAGCTGGTGATCAAGGACGCGTGAATGAAGCCGCCTTTTTCATCGGTGTCACGGCCAAGGCCGACCGTGATGTTCACATCGAAACACTGATGGACAATGTGCGCAGCGAAATGGTTCGTGCTGCCCCTGAAGCCGACAGTGTTTCCGTAACTGAAGTCCCATGGATTGCGGGCGGTGGGTTTTCCAATTTTGAATTGATGTACACAATTCGCGGCTCAGACCTCACCGTGCTGCAACAACGTGCTGACACCATCATGGCGCGCATGCGCGAGGCTGGAACGTTCGCGGATGTTCAATCCAGTTTTGAAACCGGCAAACCGGAGGTTCAGGTCGCAATCAATCGTGGTCGTGCTGCTGACCTTGGTGTTTCTATGCGGACGTTAGCAGAATCCGTTCGAGCCCTCGTTGGTGGAACAGACGTGACGACTTATGAAGAATTTGGATCGCGATACGATGTCCGTGTGCGGCTGGAAGAAAACCAACGCAATGACATTACCAAGTTGGAGATGATCCAGATACGTTCTGTTGATGGACACCTTATTGACATCGCTAATTTGGCAGACTTCAACATTGAAGCAGGACCTGCGCAAATTGAGAGGCAGAACCGTACACGACGGATCGCTATTATAGCAAACACGCCGGAGGGTGTGGCCCTCGGTGACGCTGCCGATATTTTAGAAGAAATTATTGCCGAAGTTGGCCTTCCTGCCGGATATTTGTGGAGTGCGGAAGGCAAGGCAAAACGCATGAAGGAAAATCAGGAAGCCATCAGCTTTGCCTTCATGCTGGCTCTGACCGCGCTCTACATGATCTTGGCGAGCCAGTTCAACAGTTTTGCCCAACCGGTGATCATCATGCTCACCGCCCCTCTTTCATTCGTTGGCGCCTTCATCGCCCTCAAGCTGTCCGGCCTTGAACTCTCCATGTTCGCTCAAATCGGCCTTTTGGCATTGATGGGGTTGGTCATGAAAAATGGCATTTTGCTTGTGGACTATGCCAATCAGTTGCGCGATCAGCTGGGGTCTGCACGTGAGGCGATGATCGAAGCGGGTCCAGTTCGTCTGCGTCCGGTATTGATGACGGCCTTTTCAACCATCTTTGGCATGATCCCCGTCGCCTTTTCGGTAAGTCAGGGCGCAGAATTCCGGAATGCGATGGGGTATTTGGTTATTGGTGGGCTAGCGTCTTCAACTTTCCTCACACTCTTGGTGATCCCGGTGGCCTATACATTGATGGATGACGCACATCACCTCATCAAACGTGGCATCAACCGGGTTCGACCCGGGAAAAACGCCGACAACCACTCCGCGCCGCCCCCCAAAGCACCTGCGGAATAAGAACAAGGAAAACCGCTCCCTCTACGGTTGGCGAAACATGCAGAAAAGCATACATTCTGGGAACTGCCGCTGATTTGGCGGCTCCCATATTGCCTATCAGATAGTGGTGCCCATGAAGACGGAAGAACCGTGTCCCGTTCTCCTGAAAGATTACCTTCCACCCGCGTTTTTGGTGGATACAATTTCTCTCGAGGTTGCCCTTGATCCGAACCAAACCGAAGTGCGGTCGCTCTTGCACATTCGGCGCAATCCAGACGCAGCATCCGGACAGTCTCTGATCCTTGATGGAGAACACCTCACCTTGTTGAGCGTCTCACTGGACGGGGACGTGTTGGGCGAAAACCACTATCAGGTCGATGATAAGACGCTGACGATACCCAATGTACCCGATCAGTTTACACTGTCCACAGTGACGCAGTGCGCACCCGCCGCAAACACCGCGCTGACTGGTCTGTATCAATCCAGTGAGATTTATTGCACGCAATGTGAGGCGGAAGGATTTCGCCGCATTACCTATTATCTTGACCGTCCTGATGTGATGGCGGAATTTCGCACGCGCATCGTCGCTGACAAAAAACTCGCGCCCATTTTGTTATCAAACGGCAATTGCGTGGCCGAAGGTGAAACGGAAGATGGTCGCCATTTTGCTGAGTGGCACGACCCCTTCAAAAAGCCTGCTTATCTCTTTGCTCTCGTGGCGGGCGATCTGGCAATGGTGGAAGACAGTTTCAAAACCATGTCAGGGCGCAATGTGGTTTTGCGCATATTTGTTGAACCCGGCAATGAGGACCGTTGCGACTATGCAATGGACGCACTCAAACGTTCCATGAAATGGGACGAGGAAGTTTTTGGTCGTGAATATGACCTCGACATCTTCATGATCGTTGCCGTCAGCGCCTTCAACATGGGTGCAATGGAGAACAAGGGTCTGAATGTCTTCAACGACAAATACGTCCTTGCACGACCCGATACGGCAACGGACGCAGACTATGCTGCTATTGAAAGCATTGTGGCCCACGAGTATTTTCACAATTGGACAGGCAATCGCATCACCTGCCGTGATTGGTTTCAACTCTGTCTCAAAGAAGGTCTGACGGTTTTCCGCGATCAAGAGTTTACTAGCGATCAACGCTCACGCGCTGTCAAACGCATCTCTGACGTTCGTCTTTTGCGGACGCATCAGGTGCCTGAAGACGGCGGTCCGCTTGCGCACCCCGTTCGACCGGACTCTTATATCGAGATCAACAACTTCTACACGGCGACGGTTTATGAAAAAGGTGCAGAACTCGTGCGCATGATCCACACTTTGCTGGGGCCACAACGCTTCAGAAAAGGAATGGATTTCTATTTTGAAAGACACGATGGCGAAGCGGCCACGGTCGAAGATTTCTTGTCTTCCATGAGCGATGGAGGCCAGGAAGACCTAAGTGGTTTTAAGAAATGGTATGCTCAAGCCGGCACACCAGAAGTGATGATCGCTGGCAAGTGGGACCAAAGCGCTGCCACTTACACTCTAAAAATGAGCCAAATCTGCCCACCAACTCCAGGTCAGCCTCATAAAGAGGTGCTCCCCATTCCGATAGAACTAGGGTTATTGCGGGCAGATGGGACAGAATTCCCCTTGCAACTTGAGGATGAAAATGAGGCACACGCGACGTCGCGTGTCGTGGTTTTGAACAAACGCGAACAGGTCTTTCGTTTTCAAAACGTGAGCGAAAAACCTGTTCCCTCATTCTTACGCAAATTTACTGCCCCTATAAAATTAAGCGCAAACCAGAGTGAACGCGAATGGACCTTCTTAATGGACCATGATGGTGATCACTTTAACCGATGGGAAGCAGGGCAGAAATATGCTTCTACCATTCTCATTTCTAACACCACAGCACTTCAAAACGGCACAAAAGAGCGACAGGGAAATGTCTTTTCAGAAATCGTTGAACGACTTCTGACAGATGACAGTCTTGAGCCAGAATTTGTCGCTCAGATGATTACCCTGCCCGCTGAGCAAACCCTTGCTCAGACCATCGGCTCAAACGTTGATGTGGATGTAATCCATACGGCGCACACTACTTTAAAAACAGCAATTGCTGAGCGCGTTTGGGATACCTTCCGCGAAACTTACGATCGAATGAAGATATCTGGCACCTACTCTCCCGATAGCGAAAGTGCTGGACGGCGGACACTTAGGAATGCGTGCCTGTCGTACCTGATCGCATCATCGCGGCCTGAAGGCTTAAAGCTAGCCGTTGATCAATTTCATTCAGCAGACAATATGACAGATCAAATTGCAGCGCTCGCCCTGCTTACCGATCATGAGGGATCTGAGCGCGATGAAGCCCTCCAGGCTTTTCACGACCGATGGCAGAATGATCACATTGTCATCGACAAGTGGTTTGCCCTGCAAGCCGTTTCAACACTGCCGAATACACTTGCCAATGTGAAGCGCCTGACAGCTCATCCTGTATTTTCTATGTCGAACCCCAATAAAGTAAGAGCTCTGATTGGATCTTTTGCCAATGCCAATCAAGTCCGTTTTCACGCTGCCGATGGCAGCGGATATGAATATATATCGGATAAGGTTCTGGAATTAGATCGACTTAACCCTCAAGTTGCCGCACGACTTCTAGGAGCGTTTAAGTCTTGGCGACAATTTGATCCTGGCCGCCAGGCAAAAATCAAAACGGCCTTGGAAAACATCGTTAATACGTCGGACATATCGCAAGATGTCTATGAAATTTCCAGCAAAAGTCTGATCTAATTTGAAGTTCGATTTTGTTGCGACATCTCTCCTAATTGTGAGTCATAATTGCATCGTTCGACACAAACATAGCCTCGCCTCACCGGACGAAGTGGACAATTGCTGGCGCGAATTGAATCATCGGGAAAATGCGATTCGCACCACATGAGAATGTGTGCAACCAGTCGCCGGGATCAAGAAGTGGTCACGTCAACAGTCCAGAGGACAGCCAAGTCATGAATGGGTTTGCCGCCTTGCGAAACAAGCTACCAAGCAAGAGTGACGAAAACGCACAAGACGTTGTCATAACCGCGCGCGCCCCAAGTGAACCTTCATCATGGGCTCAGCGCCTCACCCTTGGCGTTTCTTCTGCAGCCCTGCTCGCCGCCAATGGTGCTCTATGGTGGCAAGACGGTTTTTCGCGACCCCTAATTTTGGCTGGGTTCGCAAGTGCGGCCTGTCTTGGTATTGGATACGCCTTGGTGCGGGCAAATGAACGCCGAACAGAAGCACAAGCTCAAGTTGCAGATAATCAGCAACGTTTCGATATGGCATTCGCTGGCGCACGGTGTGGTATTTGGGATTGGGACATCGCTGAAAACCGTGTTTTCTGGTCGAAGGCAATGTTCGATATGCTTGGCCGCCGCCAACCTGCTAAACGGCTGACCCCATCCGAAATCAAAGAGATGACCCACCCGGACGATATCGCCTCTATCGACGACATTATGTCCTCACCTCACAAGGCGACACGTTCTTATGACACAAGTTTTCGCTTGGCTCATGAAGATGGCGGTTGGATATGGGTCCACGCCAAAGGCCAAGTTTGGAGCGGCGCACGCAATGCTGGCGACAGGGTGATTGGTATAACGATCGACATCACTGAACAGCGCAATGCAGAAGCGTCCGCCCAGCTCGCAACAGACCGGCTCAGCGATGCCATCGGCAGCATCGGCGAAGCCTTTGTCTTATTTGATGCGGATGACCGCTTGCTTGCTTGCAATGACAAATTTTGCGAATTCTTTGAATTGGATCAATCCATGACACAACTTGGCGTATCTCGAGCTGTCCTACTCGCAGATGACCGCATCAACAATGCCTGGCCCTCTGGGAAATCCGGTGGAGCGGCAGAGTTGCATCTTCCAAGTGGAAGATGGTTGCAAATCAGTGTGAGTCCAACCGGAGACGGTGGCCATGTGAGCGTGGGCACGGACATCAGTGCCATCAAGGATCAAGAAGAAGCACTGACCACAAACCAAGCCACACTTCGCGCAACTGTAACAGATTTGGAGACCTCAAAATCAAAACTCCAGACTCAGGCACGGCAACTGGTCGAACTCGCTGAAAAATATGCAGCTGAAAAGACGAGAGCGGAAGCTGCCAATAGGTCGAAGTCAGAATTCCTGGCCAACATGAGCCATGAGTTGCGCACGCCGCTCAACGCCATTATTGGGTTTTCCGAAATCATGGAAACCAAGATGTTTGGTCCCCTTGGTGCTCCGAAATACGACGAATATGCGGGAGACATAAAGGCAAGTGGAGAGCATTTGCTCGACGTCATCAACGACATATTGGACATGTCGAAGATTGAAGCTGGTCGTATGCCCCTGGAGTTAGAAGCTATCTCCATAGATGAGGCTGTTCACGAAGCCATTCGTCTTGTCGCCGGGCGGGCTGATATTGCTGGCGTAAAACTGACCAACGGTGTTGGCGTTCTCACGCCAGCATATGCAGACAAACGCGCGATCAAACAAGTTCTGCTGAACCTGCTCTCCAACTCCGTCAAATTCACAGAGCCTGGTGGCACGATTGGTATAGAGGCGGAGACGAAAAACGAAATGATCCGTGTTTCGGTCAGTGACACGGGGATCGGCATTCCTGCTGATCACCTATCGAAACTTGGCAAACCATTTGAGCAGGTTGAGTCTCAGCACAGTAAAAAACACAAAGGAACTGGCCTCGGCCTCGCTTTGTCGCGTTCCTTCGTTGAAATGCATGGCGGCACGCTTACGATCAAAAGCGAAGAAGGTGTTGGCACCACAGTTTCTTTCACCTTACCGACATCTGCAACGCACTAACGTGCTCAAAGGTACCAGTCATACTCACGCGCTGAAATAGCATCTTGGAATCGAGCGTATTCCAACCGTTTTGTTTCTGCGTAAATGTTGACGAATTCATCTCCCAAATATTCCCGCATCACGTCAGATGACGAAAACAAAGCAAGCGCTTCTGAGAGTGAGAGTGGCAAATTGGGATCAACATCCTCACAGGCATTTTTTGTCGCGGGTGCCCCAGGTTCTATTTTGTTTTCTAACCCATAATCGATGCCCGCCAAAACGACGGCAAGCACGAGATATGGATTAATGTCCGCGCCCGCGACCCGGTGCTCTATCCGCCGTGCGGAAGGCGATCCCGTGGGAATGCGAAAGGCAACTGAGCGATTGTTGTAACCCCATGCGTCGTTGACTGGTACGAAGGAATTCGGGGCAAACCGGCGGTAAGCATTCAGATTGGGCGCAAGAATAGCCATGGATGCCGGAAGTAAAGCTTGCAGGCCGCCCACTGCGTGACGCATGCGCTCTGAGCCACTTTCTCCCCCATCATCGAAGACATTGCCTCCCTTGCCGTCCAGCAAGCTGACGTGAATGTGGCATCCATTCCCGGTCTGATCGAGGAAGGGTTTCGCCATAAAACTCGCGCGGTGTCCATGTGCTTTCGCTGCTGCGCTAATGAGATAACGCAGCATGACGCCGTGATCACCAGACCGCAATGGATCGGGGCCATGGTTGAGATTGATTTCATATTGTCCCGGCGCAAACTCGGCAACTGCGGCAGAGGCGGGCACGCCCATACCATTGGCAAAACTGCCAATGTCGCGCAATAGTTCGCTGTAACCGTCAAGCTCCGACAGTCCATAAACCTGATTGGATTTTTCTCGTTCGCCGGTCGTTGGATTGAGCGGTGGCTGCGGCCTCCCGCTTGCATCGGAGACTGGGTCAAGAAGATAGAATTCCAACTCGACAGCTGTGACCGGCGTTAACCCCCTATCGGCCAATTTTGACGCCACACGTGCGAGCACATTGCGCGGTTCAAAACCACAAGTTACCCCTTCTGGGGTTTCCATTGTCATCATCACCTGGGCTTGGTCAGCTGCCCAGGGAACTGGCGCCAGTGTGCCTGCTATTGGATAAGCCGTGCCATCTGGATCACCGTCCGAAAACCCACGGCCACAAACATCTTCATTCACGCCTGTGACGTCCAAAAAATAGATAGACATTGGCAACTGCAAACCACTGCTGAAAACTTTTCCAGCATCGGCCAAAGGAATACGTTTTCCCCGTACGGTTCCGCATTGATCTGTGAATATAGCGTTCAAATAGGCAACATCAGAGTGAGAATCACAAAAGGCTTCCCAATCACTCAGATGGGCGCGATCATTAGCAGTCATTCTATTTTTCTCATCCAAAAAACTTCCTTATAGATCTTTCATTCGATAATAAGCGAGTGCGGACCGCAGATACCAGCGGCAGTGTGTTAAAAATATTAGACGTCATAAACAAAAGCTGATCAGAAAAGGATGATTGATAAAAAAGCACAAGCAAACACCATCCATTGCAGATGCTTTACTGTCCACAGAATACACTCTCAAATCAATCCCGCCCGAAGGTTCTTCCACCGTCCCCATCGTGACGCTCTCCAGGACGATCTCCTCGGCGACCGCGGTGCGGTTGTTTCAGCGCTTCAGCGATATGGGCCCGCGTCTCAGGTGACAGCTCTTCAAAGGCGTCTATCAGCGCCCCTTGCGAAGCCGTCGCTACAGAATTCATTGCATTTCGAAGTTGTCCAAATGCTACTTTCGCTCGTTCCGGATCATATGGCTCTGCGCCAACGGCCTCACTCAACGCCAAGCGCGCGGTGCGAATATCAATAAAACGTTCTACGAGGGCGTCGCGATGTGGCTTCATCAAATGCCTGAGAGATTGCCGTTCCTCATCTGTCAAAGCCTGCATCACAATGCCATGAGGCAGACCCAACATCATCGCGCCTTCGCGGGCGTCATGGTCAAAATGGCGAACCAAGCCAACCACAAAGTGAGCACCGAGAAAGAGGTTCACCACGATTGATACCAACAATATTGGACCTAACCATCGCTGCAAAGGAGTGCGCGTCGGCGTTACATTTTGATCGCTCATTGCCATTCCTCCGAAAGTGTTGTGTCGCCCAATGCCAAAGCCACCACATCATAGGTGCCTTGATCACTCCAAATATTATTGGCATTTGTTGTCACAAAACCAAAAGAGCTGCCCAACACAACCGCGGTCACCAATGCACCTGCAGGAACAATCGCAGACCCGAATGGCCAGAAGGCATCCAAAACCTGTTTCCACCCAGCGACGGCCACATTCGTTCCAGCAACTCCTTCATCACCTGCCCGCACCTTCAAAATGCCGGATTGCAACGCCAGGCTTGGCGCCTCCACCGGAGCCAGTGCGAGTAGATCATCCAGCGCCTTCTCTTCAGCCAACCGCGCGATCAATAAGGGGTCATTCTCGATGGTTTGCACGAGCGCGTCATGAGACTGCACAGGCCATCGATCTGGATCGGCTCCATAAGTCTCAAGCACATGCGATGCTTGGCGCTTCAGCTCGTCTTGGTTATGCGTGTCGGTCATTGATCTGCCCTTTCGGGTCGTTCTGCTTTGTGTACCCCAGGCGCACTTTCAGGGACGCCCGTTAGTTCCGACCATTCTGGTCGTAAAGATTGTCTCAACGATTTTCTACCGCGAGACAAAAGAGATTCCAGTGCTTCAACGCTAATGTTCAAAATACTGGCCGCCTCAGGATTTGACAGCTGTTGATAATGGGACAACACGACGGCAGCACGTTGCCTTTCGGGCAAAGCCTGTATGGCTTCATCAATTCGCGTGGCCACTTGGCGTTGTTGTAGCCTCATTTCTGGATCCGGATCATCGCTCATTGCATCAAAATCAGGGTCCAATGGTTCCGGTCGTTTTTTACGCAGTCGATCCAGACATTGGTTCAATGCAATGCGGTACAGCCAGGTGGACAATTTTGCTCGGCCGGGTTCCCACCGAGCAGCAGCACCCCATGCGCGCGCAAACGTATCTTGTGATACATCTTCGGCTTCCGCTTGATCGCCCAGCATGCGACGTGCCAGCGCCAAGATGGCCGAGAGATGGCGTTCAACGATTAGTCGTGCCGCTGTGTCATTTCCGGTAGCCAATGATGCCATGAGGGCATCATCTTCAGCTCCAGTCGATTTGTCGGATCGTGACGTAATACTCATGCACCCCATTTTGTGGTGTGAACTTGACCCGTTAATTCTATAGTGCGTCCGTGCCAAAGTCACAGGACTTCGGCACGGTGCTCATATTAGTCGTTGTCGCTACGACGATGACCGCGTCGCTCTTCCATTTTCTCACGCATTTCTTCTGCTTCTTCGCGCGTTACTTTACCGTCGTCATTGGCATCGGCCCGGTCAAAGAAATTCCCACGATGCCCTGCGCCACGGCCTTCTTGCATTTCTTCCATGCTCAAAGAGCCATCTTTGTCGGCATCACGTCGTTCGAACATTGCCTGTTGATGCTGTTCAATACGCGAGGCCATTTTGGCCTGCATCTCTTCAGCTGAAATTAGACCATCGTTATCGAGATCAGTTTCTGTGAAACGGGCTTCACGTGCGTTTTCAATTTCTTCGCGCGTAATTTCGCCGTCTTCGTTGAGATCAAATTTTTCAAAAAGATCTCCAGGTCCGCCCATTCTGTGATGACCGCCAGGACCACCTTGAGCAATCGCGACACCCGCAGCGCTTGTTAGAAGGACAGCTGCCAAGGCGGATAAAAGAAAAGTTTTATTTGCACGCATCGTATTTTCTCCTAGATGGGACCGCCTTGCGGCCCGTTCCAAAACCATAAATCATGGCGGCAGACACTTTAGGGGGCGGTGTCTGCCGCTGAGAAAGAGGCACCCCGTCTCCAATTTGAGACTGGGTATTCAGCGGGGGAATCTGCTGCCCGTTTCATTGAGTTAAACGCATGGGCACACAAATTCGGTCGCAGAACTTATACTTTTTTGAGAAAATTTGGGACCTTAGGGAAACGCCAGAAATGGGCGCTTTGCAAGAGAGATTGGGGCCCGAGATACGCCTGACTTTTCCCAGCGCGATGTCACATCAGCAGAAAACCCACCAGATGCCCCAAGTGCATCTGCCTCAATAATAGCCAACGCCACATGCCTTTGCAGGCCGGGCGACCAGACTGACGACGTGATCGTCCCGATGACCCGCTCATTCACATATATATTCGCGAATTGCGCCTGCTGGTCAGCGTCAATTTCAAACCCGGTGAGTACCTTGGCGCTCCCTCGTTTGAACGTGTCTTTTAGTGCTCTGCGTCCGTTGAACACATGGTTTCCCAGATCAACAACGTCACCCAAGCCCAGATCAAAAGGCGAAAGTGGGTTCAGGCCGTCGGCTGCTTCAAAAACATTGCCATAGTCCACGCCCTCAAGAGCGATCCCCTTTTCAAGGCGTGCGACGTTTCGAACAGCAGCCCCGATTGCTTTTATCCCATAGGGAGCACCAAATTCAAAAAGCCGTTTCCACAACACGGATGCATCGGATGGGTCGCTCCACAGTTCATATTCACATCCGCCCATCATGCCTGTCCGGCTCACATAGACTGGCATCCCACCGAGCTCTACCCACTTGGCATGGTTCTTTGCCAACGCGCTAACGTCATCACCACCTGCCGTTTCAAGAATTTTTGTCGCCATTGGTCCGGCAATTGAGAGCGCAGCAATTGTACCGCTCACATCCTCCACATTCACATCAAAGCCTTCTGCGGCATCAAACATCCAGTTAAGATGGCGAGAGGAAACAGTCAGACGAAAGTCTTGCGCACCCATGCGAAACAAAAGCCCCTCGGTCACGAGGTTTCCATTTCCACAACACAAAACAGCACGTGCTACTACATCGATGGGTATTGTTGAGACCGCACGCGTCAACAACCTATCCAAATAGGCATCAGCTTCATTGCCAGAGATACGATACTTTACCAACGGAGAAATATCAGCCAGCCCCGCTCTCGTCCGAAGAGCATCATATTCCTGGTCAAAATTAGTGTAGACCTCGGCGACCGTGTAACCGTTCCATTCGGTCCATTTGTTCGTCCTGCTTTCTTCAGAGGCGACCAAATGCAATGGCGTGGTCAAAACGTGCCGCGTGAAAGGAAGTTCGTCATTCGTTTGTTCGAACCATGTTGGGTCGAGCGCAATACCGGGCCCATCAAGCGGAGAGGGCGCAGACTGCGAAGCGGCGATGGTTTTCTTTTTCCCCGGGTCTATTTCGGTCATTGGGCCTTCTCCAATGCAAGAGCTGCAGTCGCTGCATATTTGCCGGGCAAACCGGAAATCCCGCCACCTGGGTGCGTGCCTGCGCCACAAAAGAACAGTCCCTCGACCGGCGTTGCGTAACCCGCCATGCCGGGTGCAGGTCTGAAAGAAAGAAGTTGATCAAAACTCATATCGCCTTGATGCCAATGCCCTCGTTTCATGCCAAATTTTTGTTCAATTTCCGGCGGTGTCAAAATTTCCCCTGCGATAATTTTGTCAGACAAATCTGGCGCATACTGAGAAATTGTATCGATTACCCGTTTTACAAACTCTTCACGACGCAAATCCCACCCACCTTCCACATCGTAAGGCACATTGGGAACTGTGACCGACAAAACATGGTGCCCCATGGGTGCGAGCCGAGGATCATGATAGGATGGGATCACCATTTCCATCACAGGATCGAGTGCGAGTTCATTTCTTTTAGCCGCTATAAAGGAACGCTCAACTGTTGCCATGTCAGGTGCAATCAACAGGCGTCCACCATATTCACGATCCGTGAAATTTTCAAAAGTGGGTAAACCTTCCAGAGCCAAGTTCACTTTGGCAGCAGAACCCTGCATGCGAATGCCACTAATGTGCTTTGCAACAGACGTTTCGAAATGACGCGCTCCGAGCAAATCAATGCATGTTGTTTTGGGATCCACACTACTCATCACGATAGGCGCTTTAAAAAGCGTGCCATCCGCCAGGCGCACACCAGAAACGCGTCCCGCACCAGCAATGATTTCCATCACCGGACTATCTAGGCGAATTCTAGCACCGACACTTTCCGCTGAGCCTGCCAGAGCCTCAGACAACGCCCCAAGACCACCAATGGGATATCCCACTCCTTGGCCGTGCAATTCGAGTGCCTTTTTATAAAGAAACGAAAAAGCTGTGCCTGGGGTATTGGGACCAGAGTGATGGCCGATCGTTGCATCAAGCGCCAATGCGCCTTTCAACAGATCCCCTTCAAATGAACGGTCAAGAATTGACGCAAAGTTGGCAGGCACAAATCGCAAAAATTCCCTGCGATCTTCAGGCCCCAGTTTTTCCAACCGGAGCGTTGTCGCCGTCGCGCTGTTGCCAGAAAAATCCAACCCGGTCTCCGGCACGACGCCCGCCAAAAAGGGACTTAAAATGGAGGCGAAATTCTTTATCCGTGCCTCAAAACGACGCCAAGTCTCACCATCACGTTTTGAGTGCGCCGCCAGCGTTTCAATATCGCTCTTTCTACCCGCGGGAATAACAATGTGCTTACCCCCTTGGTCCAAGGCAACGCTCACCACATCCTTCGTCGCCCAAATAAGGCCGTGTTTCGAAAGTTTCAGATCTCTTTCAATTTGTTTTGGTAGGCAGGAAATAAGGTGAGCGCCTGATGAGACTTGATAATCAGGCGAGATCTCCGCTGTCCGTGCGGCTCCTCCTACCGCCTCGGCGGCATCGAGCACGACCACTTTTTTTCCCGCACGCGCCATATAACCAGCCGAAACCAAACCATTGTGACCAGCACCAATGACGATGACATCGTATTGAAGGGCCTCGTCGCTCATGAACGCCTCCCCTTCAAACCATCAATGATTTCCTGCGCGGCGTTTGCGCCCGCTGCGCCCAATGCCAAGCCTCCTGGATGAGCACTGGCCGAGCAAAGATAGAAATTCTTGATGGGACTTTGATATGCACTAAGCCCAGGGACTGGCCTGTTGAAAGACATTTGATCTAATGACATCTGTCCAAGGAACGGATCACCACGCGTATAGCCCGCTTCATCTTCAATATCGGCAGGCACACGCAGCTCTTCTTCGACGATGTGGCTTTCAAAGTTTGGCGCATGGCGAGAAATCATGTCTTTGACTGTCTGCAAGAGAGCATTACGCCTCATTGGCGACCACACACCATCGTGCAATTCATGCGGAACATACTGAACATTGATTGCGAAAAGGTGACCACCCACAGGGGCCAAACTTGGATCGTCCAATGTCGGAATTGCTATATCCAACATTGGGTATGTTGGTGGCCGTTGATCGCGCCAATCATCGTAGGCGCGGGCCATGCTTGCAATGTCGCCTCCAATGCTCAACCCGCCCGACAGTGCGGGCAACTTCTTCGGCAATGAGGGAAATTCCGGCATCCCCTCAAGAGCAAAATTAACACGTGCGACAATGCCTTCCATCTGCACATGCGCCACATCCTCACCAAACCCGTCTGGCAAGCCAGACCATTGAAACAGACTGAGGAAACTGCGTTTCACATCGAGGTCAGAGACAATGAGGCTGGTATCGATTTCTTCGCCATCAGCCAGAATGACAGCCGCTGCTTTTTTGTTGACCATTTTTATATCTGTCACTTCAGCGTCAAAACGGATATCTCCGCCCCGCGCACGAACGATATCCGCCATGACATGAGATAGAGCAGCCATGCCCCCTTTTGGGCTCATGCGCCAGGGAGCTCCCCCTTCGCTGCCATTCAACCAAAGTGGGGCAAGCAAAGCAGCGCCTGTGGGATCATCAGGTCCCAACGCGCGCCCAACGAGTGCGGGCGCCGCCAAAAAAGCACGAACCGCTGGGCTTTCAAAATACTGCCCCAACAGATCGTTTAGCGAGAGGGTCCAAAAGCGGCTCACTTCATACAGGTCTTCGGGCCGTATCGACGCGACTTCTTTCGCGTGAGACAATCTCTTCCTAAAAGAGACGATAGACCGCGTCGATGGATCACTTGGAGATTTAAGAAGGGTCAGCTTAATCTGCTCGGCCAGACGCATCATGTCGCGTGCGAAGCGTGGCCAGGCATCCGCATCTCTGCGGGAGTGACGTGCAAGTTCGCGCTGCATTACTTGTGGATCGGTGTAACCTGCAACATAGCTACCATCGTCAAGGAGCAATACGCCTCCTTCGCGGCGAACCATTTGCAACCCCTGGCGCCCCAGGTCGAACTCGCGAATTAATTCAGGCGGCACATAGCCATGGGAAAACCCAATGGGCGGCACCGAGTATCCAGGTGCCAACGCGCGTTGTGCCATCCCACCACCGACATGGTCCGTGCGTTCAACGACAAGGACAGACAGCCCAGCACCCGCCAGACGTGCAGCAGCAGTGAGCCCGTTCAGGCCCGCTCCTATTACTACGGCGTCTGCACGCTCCATTCGATTCTCACTCCATACTCTGCCGATCATATGTCTCAAATTGAGACCATGCATCAACACGTCAACCTGCTTTCGACCTTTATCTGCCCCAGCGCGGGACGGACAAAAGCTCCTGACAAACGCGTTAACCTTGTTTTTGGCTTGGACCTGCCGTTGTGCGTACAAAGGGTAGGTCGTCGCTCAAGGAAGCGAGGTTCAGGTGTTTTTGAATGTGCAATATACCCGCCAGATCACCCGCGCTATGCGACAGCATCTGTAATCAGCCTTGTGAAGGTCTCCAAGACGGTTGCCTGAGCCTCCTTCAAACTAGCTTCCAGCGTGCCGACATCAGGGGCTTGGCCCGCTTGCGCCAGGCGAATTTTCAGGCCTTCTGTCGCCGTGTCGAGTTTCACCACACCCGATACACAAATGCGGATGACCTGAACAAGTTCATGGTGCAAATCAAACGCCTGCACCAAAGACGAGGCAACGTCAGGCGCGAGGAATTTCAAGCCAGCAGCACGTTCAAAAACTATGCGGGTATCTGGCGACAGTATCTCCGGCGTTTCATGTGCGTGTATGAGTTGTAGGAATTGAGCGATGAACTCAAGGTCAATCAGTCCACCACGAACATGCTTCAACTCCCATGGGTCCAGCGTCGGAAATTCCTTGCCGATACGTTCGCGCATATCTGCCACATCCTTCGCGACTTTAGAGGCATCGCGTTTTTGCAGCAAAGTATCGTGAATGGTTTTCTCAACTTTTGACCGGATAGAAGCCGGACCTGAAATCACCCGTGCCCGGGTTAAGGCCATATGCTCCCATGTCCAAGCATCTTTTTTTTGATAAGCCTCAAATGAAGCCAATTGCGTGGCCACCGGTCCAGCATTGCCAGACGGACGCAACCTCAGGTCAACTTCGTAAAGTTTCCCTTCAGCGGTTGGCACAGTCAGGGCACTGACAAGCTTCTGCGTAACGCGGGCATAATACTGCGACGCCATAAGAGGCTTTGCGCCATCTGAGGTAACATCAGTGTCGCCCAAATCGTATATTACAATGATATCCAAATCTGATACCGCACTCATTTCGCCGCTGCCGAGTTTGCCCATGGCTATTACAGCCATTTCTCCACCCGGCATCGCACCATGTCGAACTGCGACCTCATTCATTGCACGTGGTTGCAATTGACGTATGAGGCTCGCAGCAATTGCGCTATAGGCAGGGCCCGCCTCTCGAGCGTTCGCACTTGCCGACAAAATTCGAACGCCCAAGCGAAAACGCTGCTCTCTTGCCCAGACCCGCGCAAAATCCAAAATGTCCTGATAATCACTTGCCGTTTCCAAGCTCTTTGCAAGACTTCCAGCCAGGTCATTAACGCCCGGCAACATATCGAAAAAATCTGGCGCCAAAACCGCGTCAAGGACAGCAGCATTTTGGCTAAGATAGTCAGAAAGGCGCGGAGCCGTACCGCAAATCCCCGCGATCAAATCCAACAAATCGGGATTGGCATAAAGCAGCGAAAAAAGCTGAACACCGGCAGGTAATCCGCTCAAGAATTGATCAAAGCGAAGGAAAGCAACATCGGGGTCAGCTGTTCTAGACAAGGCTCGCAATAATTCAGGCATGAGAGCTGTCAGCCGTTCGCGCGAACGCGGACTACGCGTTGCTGCAAACCGACCAGCCTGCCAGGCCCGTATGATCGCCGACATATCTTCGGGTTTGGCAAACCCCAACCCACTCAATGTTTCTATCGTATCAGGATCATCGTCCGTGCCGGTAAAGACGAGACTGCCGCCTTCTTCGCCCAAAGTGGGCGCGCTTTCGAACAAAGCCATATAGTGCGTTTGCACAGTCGTCAGTTGTTGCCTCAACTCTCGCTCAAATGCGGCTTTTCCAGCAAAACCCATGAAGATCGCAACATGCGCCAAGCCTTCTTCAGTAGCGGGAAGCGAATGAGTTTGTTCGTCATCAATCATCTGCAAGCGATGCTCAAGTGTGCGCAAAAAGCGGTAAGCCACCTTCAATTCGTCAGCAACACCCCGCTCCACCCATTCCTTGGCAGCCAATACGTCCAACATTTCGCAGGTCTGCATGCCCCGTAACTCTGGATCGCGGCCACCGGCGATCAATTGTTGAGTTTGAACAAAAAATTCTATCTCGCGAATTCCGCCACGCCCGAGTTTGATATTGTGCCCGGCAATAGCAATTTTCCCATGCCCGCCGACCGCATGGATCTGACGTTTCATGGAATGAATATCTTCTATCGCCGCATAGTCGAGATACTTTCGCCATATGAAGGGAGCCAGCATCGACAAAAAACGCTCGCCTGTTGTGATGTCGCCCGCTGCGACACGCGCCTTAATGAAGGCCGCTCGCTCCCAGTTTTGCCCACGACTTTCATAATATTGCTCAGCAGCTGGCAGAGAAACAGCGACAGGCGTTCCCCCAGGGTCAGGGCGCAATCGGAGGTCAGTGCGAAACACATACCCATCCGAGGTGCGTTCCTGCATGAGTTTTGCAAGGTTCTTCGTGAGCCTGACAAAGAAAGTCGACTGGTCCAACCCATCGCGTAGTTTCAGTGTGTCTGGTTCAAAAAACACAACAATATCTATATCGCTCGAATAGTTGAGTTCCCCGGACCCATATTTCCCCATTGCAAGGATGACGAGCCCACTTTTTACGGCGATAGATTTACCATCACTTTGTCCCTCAACGAGAAGATCACCTTTTTTGATCGCCTCACCCAAAAGCCAATGCAAACCACTCTGCAGCACTATGTCGGCGAACCTTGTGAGGTTCTTTGTGACCGTTTCAAGCGGCCATCGCTCAGCAACATCGGCGGCAGCTGTCCGCACGGCCATCTCGGTTTTGGCGCGACGCGCCAGCGCCATCAGATCATCAAACGTCTGTGCGTTTTCTGCCTGATCCTCAAGCTCCGCCATTGCCACCTCAAACCCCTCATCAATAGACGTATTCAACAGTCGAGGTAAGAGATCAGGATACCGGAGGCACGCACGGGCCAAAAAAGGGGAATTGCCAGCCAGCGCGTTCGTAAAAGCTGAAAACCCATCAGTGCCTGATAGGTCGAGCCAAGACGTGTCTTGCAATGCCTGTCGCAAATCCGAAAGAGTGGACGCCGCTCGTGCAGTATCAGCTGCTAACGGTAATGATTTTACGTTATCAAGTAACATAATCTTGAACGTTCCAACCTGTAGTTATTACTTTCTGCCCGCGCTTTTCAAATCCAGAACAAGTTCATACTCCAGAAACCAGATGACGAACTGCCACGTCTTCCTCAGTGTTTCTGGCCAATTGTTCACGGTACTTGGCATCATCACAAACAAAAAGAGGCCCGCCGGGTTACGGCAGGCCAATTCTCACAACGTTATTGAAATCAGATCAGCAGCCTGCTGCGTCTTTCAATTGAGCCGCTGGACGGAAGCGTAGAGTTTTTGATGCTTTGATCTTGATCTCTTCGCCAGTCCGCGGATTGCGGCCCATGCGTGCTTTACGTTTGGAAACGGCAAATGTACCGAAAGTACCGATCGTGTATTTGCCTTCTTTTTTCGAAGCTTTCAGTCCGGCTTCAATTTCGCCGAACACAAGTTCCACAACGCGTTTTGCTTCTGCTTTGCTCAAATCACCTGAAGCGGCTACCCGCTCAATAAAGTCTGCTTTGCTCATAAGTCACTCTCCTGGTTGGCCTCCGGGTGCCCCCGACCCCATGAGAAGTAACAAATGAAAAAACCTGTCGCTACGAAAAATCGCACCAAAACCGACTAGAACATCACTTTTCAGGGGATAACCGTCGTGAATGCCATATTTTTGCATCGATTCAGACAATTCAGCGCTTGTTGACTGCAAGAATCCGGCTTGGGAATGCGGGTCTGAGGGCTTTTTCCGAATCACCTTTTCGTGATTCGTCGCCTTGCTCCAACAGCGGTTACGCGGAAAATGCAGGTATTCGCAAAACTGCGCGCAACCCTGGTTCGGCGTCTTCCAAAACCAGTTCACCGCCATGAAGATGCGCGGCGGCGGATACAAGAGACAGGCCTAGCCCGCTTCCAGGTGTATTGCGGCTCGCTTCCAATCGCACAAACCTGTCCAACACGCGCTTGCGGTCTGCTGCATTGATGCCGGGTCCATTGTCAGACACGCTTACGCGCACATGAGCGCCCATACGCCTTGCATGCACAATTATTTTTGGCTCGCCGCATGGTGCCTTGCTTCCGTGCTTGATCGCATTGTCCATGAGGTTCGCGATGGCTTGAGCTAGC
>Ga0209344_10001601_pt1 | contig 28675 bp, 26 predicted proteins | sample Cruoilmetagenom6_FD_187293 | JGI IMG/M metagenome (GOLD analysis project Ga0209344, IMG submission 187293) | Oil polluted marine microbial communities from Coal Oil Point, Santa Barbara, California, USA - Santa Barbara Oil Seep Sample 6 (SPAdes)... | ecosystem: Environmental > Aquatic > Marine... | reverse complement strand
GGATTGTTTATTTGATGGTTCAAATTATAAAAACCATACCCTTTAAACTTTCCATTTTCAATTAAAATCACTGAGCGTTCCTCGATATCGCGACCGCGGTCTATGATTAGCATACTTTGACTTTCATAGCTGTTGTTTTCCAAAAAGGCAATAACGCGGTTGTTGTATTCCTCTACAGCTTCCTTCCCGATGCAAGCACCGTAGCATTCCTTTATTGTGTAATTAAAACACGCTTTTCCTTCAGGCTGTAGTCCCGTAAGTTTTTGGCATAATTGGTTCTCTTCCGTTATTTTGAATAGAGATGATTTTGCCTGCTGATAATTACTGAAAGTAGTAATAGCCGGTTTTCTGCCATCTGCATTTTCAATTTTTAAATTTAAATAACCTGCATCATCTACAAAAGAAGTGAGTTGGTGTGTGAAAAGTGCTTTTCTAAAAGTCCGGTTATAGGTAGGTTTTGTATGTTTTATTTCTTCAGTTTCCTTTAAAAGCGCAATCAGTTCATTCCCGGTTTTTTCAAAAGTTACCGACTTTACTTCCAGCTGTATTTTTTTTGATTTTCGGTTTTCGCTGGTGAAATGTTGGGTCAACCTTTTTTTGATGTTCCTACTTTTTCCAATGTAAATAACCTTTCCATCCTCATTATGCATATAATAGACTCCTGTTTCAGAAGGAACATTTGCAATAATGTCAAGTAATTTTGGTTCCATTTGGCGCTTTGGATCCTTACGAAGAGTTTCAGTAATAATTTCTTTGGAAGTATCTTTTGCCAAAAGCATTTTAAATAGCGCCACCGTAGCCTTCGCGTCGCCCTGTGCTCTGTGTCGGTCGCTTAGCGGAATTCCTAAAGAGCGCACCAACTTTCCCAAACTGTAGGAGGGCATGTCTGGCATCAATTTTTTTGCGAGCTCAACGGTGCAAAGCGTTTCCCTTTCAAATGGATAGCCCAAACGGTCAAATTCGGTAGTGAGAATTCTATTGTCGAAAAGTGCATTGTGCGCAACCATAATACAGTTTTCTGTTATTTCTATAATGCGTTTTGCTACTTCATAAAATTTCGGGGCCTGCCGAAGCATTTCATTATTAATGCCCGTAAGGTTCACTACAAAAGGCTGAATGGGCCTTTCCGGATTTACAAGACTCGAAAATTGGTCCACAATTTGGTGACCGTCAAATTTGTAAATTGCAATTTCGGTTATTCCTTCCTCATTGTATTTTCCGCCCGTTGTTTCTATGTCTAAAATTGCATACATCAAAAATTCTCTCTTTTCTGAAATTAATTATAGTTTCTTTCCCCGAAAATTGCACTTCCCACCCGCACCATATTACTGCCATTTTCAATGGCTATTTTATAATCGCCGCTCATTCCCATGCTTAAAATGGTGAAATGTGGGTTTTCATTTTTAAACTCAGAATATATTTTTTTCAATTTCTGAAATTCTTCTGAAATCTGTTTTTCATCATCCGTAAAAGTTGCCATTCCCATCAATCCCAAAATTTTCACGCTTTTAAGCTTTTTAAAATCTTCGGAAGAAAGAAGTTTTACGGCATCTGCCTTATGCATTCCGAACTTGCTGTCCTCATCGGCTATTTTTATTTGAAGTAAACAATTAATAATTCTATCGTTTTTCTCAGCTTCTTTATTTATTTCCTTTAAAAGCTTTAAACTGTCTACAGCATGTATCAAACTTACAAATGGCGCCATATATTTCACCTTGTTCCGTTGCACGTGGCCTATCATATGCCATTGAACGTCCTTTGGCATTTCCTGCCATTTGGCTTCCATTTCCTGAATTTTATTTTCCCCGAAAATCCGCTGCCCGGCATTATAGGCTTCCATCAAATCGCTTATGGGCTTGGTTTTGGAAACCGCCACTAGGGTGACATTTTCGGGCAATTCAGAATTGAATTTTTTTAAATTTTCTGAAATAGTCATTTTCTCTTCTCTTTTTTCTTTGCTCTCTTTTTTATTTTCAGAATTCAAAAACCGTTACGCCGCTCCGCAGTTTTGGTTCAATATACGTGCTTTTAGGGGGCATTTTTAAGCCTTCATCTGCAATCATTTTCATTTCTTCCGTAGTTACGGGCAGTAAGCCAAAGCCTACGGAAAAGGTGCCAGAATCTACGGCCGTCTTTACATACGCTAAATCTTTTTTCCCGTGGGAATATTCAATACGCTGGTCGTTGCGTAAATCGTCAATTCCCAACAAAGGTTTCAAAATGGTTACAAAAAGGATTTGCGTATCCAGTGCTTCAAGGGCATTGTTGATTATATACTTGCTCTTGCGTAAATAAAGGGAATAAAACTCGCCATCCAAATACATACTGAAATGGTGCTTTTTAGAAGGTTTGTAATATTCCATTCCCCGGTTTTCAATTCTGAAATTTTCGTCCAATTTTATTAAAAACTCTTCCTTTTTCAAACCATTCAAATCCTTCACCAAACGGTTAAATTCATATATTTTTAAATCACTTTCGGGAATGAGGTAGCTCATAAAAAAATTATAGGATTCTTCACCCGTATGTTGCGGATTTTCGTCCTTTAAATCTTTCGCTAACAAATACGAAGATGCTGAGCGGTGATGGCCGTCGGCAATGTACAGCGCGGGCATTTCCTTATAAATATCCTGAATTTTTTGTAGCAATACTTCATCATCAACATTCCATAAATAATGCGTGTCCCGATAGGTGGTTGTAAATTCATACTCTGCCCGGTCCTGCATAACCTTTTCAATAATGGCCTCCAATTCCGGATTATCTGGATAGGTAAGAAGCACCGCTTCAGCGTTAAAGCCTACTGTTTTCAGGTATTCCTTAAAAATTATCTCTCGAAATTCAAGTGTGTCTTCATGTTTTTTTATAACATCGTCGGCATAATCCTGAACGCTTGCCGCACCCACTATTCCTTTGAATTCAAGCCCATCTCGATTTACGATTTTATAAATATAAAACGAAGGTTTTTCGTCCTGTATAAAGATTTCGTCCTCCTTAAATTCCTGATATCTATTGCGTACCAGGCCGTAACGCTCTTCACCAGAAATTTCCTTTTGATATTTATAACCGGGATTAACAATGTGCAAAAACGAAAAAGGATTATCCCGCAAACGCGACTCTACCTGTGCTGCCGTATAACTATCATACGATCGTGCAGCGAGCAGACTCACTTTATTCCGCGTAGGACGGACGGCTTTAAAGGGGATAATTTTTGCCATTTATAAATTATTTACTGGAAAAGTTTAAAAGGTTGGCTTAAGGATATTTTATTTTTGAAACATTTTTGAAACGTCTTCGGCTTTACGGTTTTGGCTGTAATCATAAAAACCTTCTCCGCTCTTGGCGCCCAGTTTTCCTGCCATTACCATATTTACCAATAACGGACAGGGTGCGTATTTGGGATTTTTAAAGCCTTCGTACATCACTTTCAAAATAGAAAGACATACGTCAAGGCCAATAAAATCTGCCAACGCCAATGGTCCCATGGGGTGCGCCATCCCCAGCATCATTACAGTATCAATTTCCTTAACCCCTGCAACGCCGTTGTAAAGAGTTTCAATAGCTTCATTTATCATTGGCATCAAAATGCGGTTTGCTACAAAACCGGGATAATCATTTACTTCCACGGGAACCTTATTTAGATTTTTGGAAAGTTCTTCAACAGTTTTGAAAGTTTCATCGCTGGTGCTGTAACCTTTAATGATTTCAACCAATTTCATAATTGGCACTGGGTTCATAAAATGCATCCCGATAACCATTCCAGGTCTTGAGGTTACTGAAGCTATTTGTGTAATTGAAATAGAAGAAGTGTTACTTGCCAAAATAGTATCCTCTGGACAAAACTTGTCCAAATCTCGGAAAATTTTCAGCTTTAAATCTACATTTTCAGTGGCGGCTTCCACGACGAGGCTAGCATATTCCACGCCTTCTTCAAGACTTGTATAGGTTGTAATATTTTTTAGCGTTCTAATTTTATCTTCTTCGGAAATGGTTTCTTTGCCAACCATTCTATCCAAATTCTTGGTGATGGTTGCAATGCCTTTGTCGAGCGATGTTTGGTGAACATCAATTAACTGTACTTTATAATCAAATTGTGCGAAGGTGTGGGCTATTCCGTTGCCCATTGTGCCGGCGCCTATTACTGCTATGTTTTTCATTAAATGAACTTTATAATATTTATATTTTTTTGAAATTTTCAATAATCAACATAGCCACCCTAAGTGCTTCCGTGCCTTGCTGTAGCGAAACTTCCGGAGTGCGGTCTGCTTTGATGGCTTCGTAAAAACTTTCTAGCTCGTCAAGAATTGCATTGTTGTTTTCGATTTTCGGATTTTCAAAATAAATTTGCTTTTTGATGCCTTCGGCATTCGTCAAAACCATTGCAAAATCATCTGTTTCCTTAGGAGCATCCTTCATTTTTACCACTTCACATTTCTTCTCCAGAAAATCTACCGAAATATAGGCGTCACGCTGAAAGAAGCGTGCCTTTCGCATTTTTTTAAGTGAAATGCGACTTGCGGTTAGATTTGCAACACAGCCATTCTCAAATTCAATCCGTGCATTTGCAATGTCGGGCGTTTCACTTATAACTGAAACTCCGCTTGCGCTCACGGCTTTTACTGGACTTTTTACCACGCTTAAAATGGTATCAATATCGTGGATCATCAAATCTAAAACTACTGAAACATCTGTCCCGCGAGGGTTGAATTCCGCAAGCCTATGTGTTTCAATAAACATTGGGTTTTGAATTTTGTCCTTAATGGCCATAAACGCAGGGTTGAAACGTTCTACTTGCCCCACTTGTCCGCGCACTTTTTGCTGTTTCGCCAAATCGCGTATTTGTTCTGCTTCGGCAACGGTCTGTGTTATTGGTTTTTCAATAAAAAGATGTTTTCCTGCATTTATTACCTTTTCGGCACATTCAAAATGCTTGCTGGTGGGCGTAACCACGACTACCATATCACTGGCATCTATAAGGCTTTCCATGGATGGAAAGCTTTTGTAACCAAATTCAGTTTCAATTTGTTCCGAAGCTTTTTTACTGGCATCGTAGAATCCTACAAGCTCATATTTTGTGGATTGTTGCAGTAATTTCAAATGTATTTTTCCTAAGTGGCCGGCACCCAGAACTCCCGCTTTTAGCATTGGCGTGTGTTTTTCACAAATGTAAGGGTTTCAGGGGAAAATTTAAAAGTTTATAGGTTTAGAGTTTATAAGTTCTTGCCTCACATTTATGGATGTGCAATTGTACTTTGAAAACAAATTTGGTTACTTTGTAGCTCAAAAGTAAAAAAGAACGTGAAAGATACATTTACCCATCAAGGAATGCGAAAAAAACTAGTCGATACCCTTGTAAAAAAGGGAATTGAGGACAAATTAGTTTTGCAAGCCATCGGCAAGATTCCGCGCCATCTTTTTATGGATTCGGGTTTTGAAGGCCATGCGTATGTAGATAAAGCGTTTCCGATTGCGGCAGACCAAACTATTTCCCAACCTTATACCGTGGCGCGCCAAACGGAGCTTTTAAATGTGAAAAAAGGCGATAAAATTCTTGAAATAGGAACGGGGAGTGGCTACCAAGCTGCTGTGCTTTTGGAAATGGGCGCCTCGCTTTTTACCATTGAAAGACAAAACGAACTTTTCAAAAAGACAAAACTCTTTTTACCGAAACTTGGTTATAAACCAAAGCGCATGGTTTTTGGCGACGGGTATATTGGGCTAGAAAGCGAAGCACCTTTTGACGGAATTATCGTAACAGCCGGAGCACCTTTTGTTCCAAATCCATTATTGGCGCAATTGAAAGTGGGCGGAAGATTGGTAATTCCCGTGGGTGAAAATATCCAAATTATGACCGTATTTAAACGCAAATCTGACACCGAATTTGAGAAAGAGGAATACGGTGAGTTTCGATTTGTGCCGCTTTTGGAGGATAAGAACTAACAGTTTAAATAATATACCATATTATATTGGTTGTCAGCATCTTTTTTATTGTCACTTGGAATAAATCCATGCTGTTTTAATAGCTTTTTTGAAGGAATATTCCTATAATCGGTATACGCTTCAATGGTTTTAAAATCTCTTTGATTGAAACCAAAATCCAAAACTGCCTTTAGGGCTTCACTCATAATTCCCTGGCCTTGAAATTCTGGCTCGAGGTTGTAACCTACTTCAGCAGTTTTTTTGTCTTCGGAAAAATTCCAGAGGCAAATGGAGCCAATCAACACATTCGATTCTCTGGTTGTAATTCCCCAAGTAACCGACTTGTCAGTTCTAAAAGCGGAAGTAATTTCATCAATATGCGCCATCGCCATTTCTCGCGTCTGCGGAATTCTTTTTATGTATTTATTGATTTCTTTGTCCGAACGGAAATAATGAATTCTGTCCAAATCTGCGGGAAGAATTTTCCGAAGATTTAGTCGCTCAGTTTTTATATTGGGGAATGGAATTGCGTTCATAATATTTCTTTCCATATTTTTGTTTCGGCAAATTCCTTGACGATTGTATTTCTCTTATCGGGTAAATTTTTCATGTAACTTTTACTTTTTCAAAAATTTAACCAACTCGTCAAAAGAATCTTCCGCAGCTTCTTCATTATATTTTAAAAGGTATATTTTTTTGCTGATAAAAGGAATATAGCGAAAATACTTTCCTCTTTTCAAACTTTCAACATCATAGCCGTGGTAGGCGTCATCATAAACTTGAATGGTGGAATTTTCTGCGATCATATACTTAAAAATGTCATCAACTTTAACGATTCTGTCTTTTGCGCCTGTCATTACAAGCACCGGAACCTTTGGTTTTAACTGAATTTCATAACCATTTGCAGGGTAGAATAAAGCAATTGATTCAATCTGAAATTTTTTAAGAAGCGAAGCATCATTAGCAAGTGGAATCAATCCCAGACCGGCACGAGACCAGCCAACGATACTCCCTTCTGAATTTGGATCAATGTTACCGTTCTGTTTTGCCCATTTTATGGCTTCTTCCAACATTAAAAGTATTTGCGCCGGCTCGTCTACGTCAACGTCTCTTTTGGAAGCTTTATAAGCTGCAACATCATCAACAAGTAAAACCGAAATTCCTTCGGCGTTCAATCTTTTTGCTACTTCAAAATAATGTGTGGTGTCCTTGAAAATTCTGAGTCCACCCGTGCCCGGAATAAAGACAGCCCATTTGGAGGCATCATAATCTTTGGCTTTTTGAAAGTAGAAGAAATCAGTCATTACTGCGTCTTTAGGCACTTTCTGCATTGGAATACAGCCTGGGAAAAACGAAAGGATAAGTATTAATTTGAATATATTTTTCATACTATTTGTTTTAAAGCCCAAGCAGATCCAAAAATTTTAGTCCAAAAATAAAGGCGCCATAGCTTCCGCCGTTGTAATAGGAGCGTACATAATCTATACGAAGCAGTCTAAATTTTCCGAAGCCAAGATTATCTATACCTACGGAAATTTCAGAATATGGTTTTCTTTCTTCGGTACTTAAAAAATGCGCCCCAGCAATTAAATTGAGATTTAATTGATTGATTCCGGGAATTTTTCCTAAGATCCAACCGCGGAAATCGTGTTCCAAATGACCTTCAAAATAGCTTTTATTGGTGCTGAAATCGTAATAGGGCATTAAATTGAAAACATTGGTATAATTCGGTGAAGTGCCTATTCGCGTTTGGTTTCCGTTGAAATGTTTGTAATCTACAAAAGAGATTCCTTCACCATTTGCGAATGTTCCACCTTTTAGATCATAATAAAATTGTCCTTTGTTTCCAAGGGAAATAGATTGGTTTAAACTGGCTTCAAATTGGGTGTAATCATATTGGCTTTCCGTGATTGCGGAACCATTTTCCACCGACAAGTTCAGCTCCGGGTATTTATTGTCGCCAATGTTGAATTTCATATCGGGATTTGAAAAATATTTTTGGGCAAAGTTGATGCGCGCACGCACTTTGCTTTTCACGATGTTGTGTTCAGCAATTGCGGCATTTGTAAAATCTTTTGGGGCCAGCGGATTGTTGCTGGTATAATTTACCCTATCGGATGGAATGGTAACATAATCGGTATTATTGAACAGCGGTTTTCTATTTTCGTAGGCAACAGCGGCGTAAAGATGAAGCCCATTAAAAACTTCTTGGCTGTAACCCATGCGCCCAAAATTGAGTTCGTACAGCTTCATATAATTGCGTTCAAAGAAAAGCGTAGCGAACGTATTTATTAAGGGAGAAATTGGCTCTGCATCATTAAATTGGGCAACTTCGCTTCCGCCAGAAAGGGAAATTCGCAGTTTGTCGGTCCAATTGAAATTTCGAATTATTTCCCCCGAAAATCGAAGTCTATCTTCGGAAATACCATAATTTGCCCGAATGGCTGCGGATAGAGTATTTGTTTGGTTTTCGTCATACCATTTATTATAAGTCAAAGCTACATTGCTATTCCAGCCCTGAACTGTATTGAAACTAATTTCTTTTAGTGGACCTTCATACCCAACGGACCATTTTTCATATGAATTTTTAAAGGTGTAACCTGTTAAAAAGCTCAAAACACTGGGTTTGTTTGATTTGGCATCAAGCGAATCCAAATAGGGTTTTGAGCGCCGCAATACCTGTATGCTATCCTTTTTTATATAATCTCTTAACTCTTCATCGGTTAAAGGTACGGGGCGGGTTCCTTTCCAAAAAAGGCTGTCTTTTTTGTTTGCCTCGGGTTTAAAGGAAAGTACTTCGTTCGTAAAAGATATTTTCGCGAAAGTGGGTTTGAAATCATAATTACTGTAAACGGCAATAAAACGCCCGTCGCCTTCCATTCCCAAAAAACCAAAACCGAAGTCGACTGACTGTGAAATTTTCACCCAAAAATCATTATTGGTGTCATGTTTATAATTTTGCTTAACCATTAAAGTGCTTACAAAAGGCACTTGTATCGCAGCGCCTGTTGTAGAAAGTTCAACCCCATATAATTGCCAATCGTCTTCCACAATGTAAACATAGCCTTGCCAAATCCGGTCATTTGGGCGTTTTGGAATAACTCTTATTTTATTGATGAGTTTTGAGCCTTCGTAAAAAACCCCGTCCAGTTTATAATTGTAATAATTAAAGGCATTATTTGCAATGGGTGAAACGAGTGCGGCGTTTAATTCTACAGTGTTTTCATAAAAAGAAATATTGGCGCTTTGGGCGCTGTTAAAACTAAAACCGTTATCATTTCCGCTCACTTTGCTGGCTATGATTTTTTCGGTGAATTTATCTGGTTTTTGAAAAGCAATTTCTGAAATGGTTTCTGAAAGATAAATGATGCCCGTACGTGTAGAATCAAGCATTCCATCAAAATCGCCCACTTCTTGTCCCATTATTTTCTCTGGCACATTTTTTACTTTCCAAAGTCCGCGCGAGTAAAAATCGGCGGTGTATTCGCTGAGTTTTTTTAAATTTTCCTTTCGCTGTGCAATGGTTTTTCGGATGATACGATAGGCGGGATCTTCAGATATATCTACAACAACTTCATCCAGGCTTGTGGTTTCTTCCTCTAAAGAAACATTCAAAATAATAGGAAAGGAATTCGGACTTACAGTTTTGGTCAGCGTTTTATATCCCAAAAACTGAAAAATAATTTTGTATTCGGCTCTTTCACCAACATTTAAAGAATAATTGCCATCGTCATTTGTCGTAGTTCCCGTATAACTATTTTGAAGATAAATATTTACGTAGGGCAGGGGCTGGCCATTGCTATCGGTTACTTTCCCTACTATTTGTGCTTGAGTCCAATACGTTAAAAGAAATAGAAAGGCGAACAGAATTTTTTTCATAAACAGTACCAATGGCTGCGGTATTTTTATCCAACCAAAATACCAAAAGCTTGTGTGCCCGTAAAACTTTTTTGAATTAATTATTAAACGCTTTTTTAATCCTACTAAGTTGCTTTTTGGTGTCGCGTTCTTTTATGGTTTCGCGTTTATCGTATTCCTTTTTTCCACGGCAAAGGGCAATATCTATCTTTGCCAAACCTTTACTGTTAGTAAAGAGCACTAAGGGAATTATGGTAAGTCCGCTATTTCTTACTTCCTTTTCCAGCTTTTTTAGTTCGCTTCGGTTTAAAAGAAGTTTGCGCTCGCTTTTTGGGGCGTGATTGTAGTGGGTGGCGTGGCTGTACTCCTGAACGGTCATGTTAATTGCAAAAAGCTCACCGTTGCTGAATTCACAAAAACTTTCTGCAATGGAGGCCTTTCCCTCGCGGATGGCTTTTATCTCTGTGCCGCGCAGTACAATGCCCGCAGTGTACGTATCAAGTATTTCGTACTCAAACTTTGCCTTGCGGTTTTTTATTTTTACGTTTTTCTGAATTGCCATAGCTACAAAAATAAGATAAATATTGGCAGTTTGCGAAGTATTTATTGCCGGGAATTCACGAGTACATATTTAATTTTTCGTGAATTTGTGGCAGATTTCCGGTAAACGAAATTATTCCACAGTTAGAGTTTCTACTTTCTTATTGCTGCCATTTATGGTTACCTTATAAAGTGTAGAATTATCGCGGTCGTCCATATCCTGAAACTTTTCTTCACCAATCAACTTGTTCACCAGTTGTGGGGTGGTGTTGCTATGGCCGGCAATAAGTACTGTTTTTCCATTGGTGTTTCGCAAAAATGCTTCCGAATAAATAGTATTGGGATCGTATCGTTTTGGGGAAATCTGTTTTTGCTGCGCTATTAGCGAAATGGTCTGTTTGGTGCGTATATATTGGGTGATATAAATTTCATCAAGATTAATCGGTTCAAAATAGGCAGCCCAACGTTTGGCGCGCATCATGCCCTCAATATTCAAATTTGGGTCTTGGTCATTAGGATCTGTGCGCACTTTTTCGGCATGGCGAATTAAATAATAGGTAGCTTTATAATTGTTGCTTATGTTTTCCGTGCTGTTTTCTGTGGTTTTTTCCAGTTCTTTCTTTTCTGATTGGTTTCCACAGAAAGTAAAAAGTGGCAATAACGTTAACAATACAATGAAATGCTTCATAGCTATATTTTTTAAATAACAGATTTTAAGACTCATTGGCAAAGTTATAACTAAATCTGTTGAACCTTTAGTATTTCGTTATTATAAATGGATTTACAACTGTTGTAATTTTATAAATGAAATAAAAAAAATTCACTAAAAACAAAAACTATGAACGAAGATCAATTTAAAGGAAAATGGAACCAAGTAAAAGGTAAGTTTAAACAAGAATATGCAGATCTTACCGATGACGATTTGAAATACACAGAAGGAAAATCTGATGAATTGCTTGGTCGCCTTCAGGAAAAAACGGGCGAATCCAAAGAGAAATTAAAAGAGAACATTGATAAGTGGTAATTTTTAGCTAAACTTTAATTATCGCTTTATTTGAAGCCGGACCCCTTAAAATTTCAATACTGAAATTTTAAGGGGTCTTTTTTTGGCTATTCTAGATATATTTAGGTGATTTCCGTGGTGCTGGATATTAATTTTAATCAATGCATTATTCCTGTACTATATCTTTAAAAATATAAAAAGTTTAATGTTAAAGTAGCCTTGCCAATCTCCGTTACTGCAGTTTTACAGCACATAGTCAGTCAAGTAAAATAAAAAAAAACCCAAGCAAAAGCTCAGGGTTTTTTTATTTCGCTTACAGCTTACAGCTTACAGCTTACAGCTTACAGCTTACAGCTTACAGCTTACAGCTTACAGCTTAAAAATTTACTCCGCCAAATTCTCTTGATTTCTAAACACCAGCGCATCATTAAAACTATCCAGCAGTATAATACTGTCCGTAGTTATTTTTCCCGCAAGTATTTCTTTAGAAAGTTCATTTAAAACTTCCCGCTGAATTACCCTTTTCACTGGTCTTGCGCCAAATTGAGGATCATATCCTTTTTCTGAAAGATACTTAATGGCTTCTGGTGTGGCATCCAAAACTATGTTCTGTTTCAACAACATTTTGGAAAGTCCTTTCAATTGCAGACCCACTATTTTTTGAATATCAGTTTTTGAAAGTGGCGTAAACATAATAATATCATCAATCCGATTCAGAAACTCTGGGCGCACGGTCTGTTTAAGTAGTGCAAGCACTTCTACTTTTGCACCTTCCATTGCGGTTTCGGGATCTTTCACTGTTTCAAAACGCTCTTGAATTATCTGGCTTCCCATATTGCTGGTCATAATAATAATCGTGTTTTTGAAATCTGCCAAGCGTCCTTTGTTATCGGTTAAACGGCCCTCATCCAAAACCTGTAACAAAATATTGAAAGTATCTGGATGTGCTTTTTCAATTTCATCGAGCAATACTACACTGTAGGGTTTACGGCGTACAGCCTCTGTTAATTGTCCGCCTTCATCATAACCCACATATCCCGGAGGTGCACCCACCAAGCGGCTTACGCTGTGGCGTTCTTGGTATTCGCTCATATCAATACGTGTCATTGCGTTTTCGTCATCAAATAGATATTCAGCCAAAGCTTTTGCAAGTTCAGTTTTACCCACACCCGTGGTTCCAAGGAAAAGGAAACTTCCGATGGGCTTTTTTTCATCCTGCAGTCCAGCGCGGCTTCGGCGAATGGCATCACTTACTGCCTGTATCGCTTCCTCTTGACCAACCACGCGTTTGTGTAAATGGTCTTCTAAAGTCAACAATTTTTCGCGGTCACTCTGTAGCATTTTGGTTACGGGAATACCGGTCCATTTTGCGACCACTTCGGCAATATCCTCGCGGGTTACTTCTTCCTTTATCATTGAAGTGCCCTCTTGTTTTTCTGCTAGATTATTTTCTAGTTTACTGAGGTTTTCCTGTGCGTCCTTGATTTTTCCATAACGAAGTTCAGCTACCTTTCCAAAATCGCCTTCACGCTCGGCGCGTTCAGCTTCCAGTTTATACTCTTCAATCTGTGTTTTTAGGTTTTGAACATTGTCGACCACTTCTTTTTCACTCTGCCATTTGGCATTAAGTTCGTTCCGATCTTCTTTTAAATTAGCCAATTCAGAATGAAGCGACTTCAGTTTTGTTTCATCCTTTTCACGTTTTATGGCTTCAATTTCAATTTCAAGCTGCATAATTTTTCTATCCAAAACATCCAATTCTTCTGGTTTGGAATTTATTTCCATCCTTAGTTTACTAGCGGCCTCATCCATTAAATCAATAGCCTTGTCGGGAAGAAAACGATTTGTAATGTATCTTTCCGAAAGCTCCACCGCGGCAATAATTGCTTCGTCTTTTATGCGCACTTTGTGGTGGGTTTCATATTTTTCTTTAATACCCCGAAGGATGGAAATTGCGCTCTCGGTATCGGGTTCGTCCACAATTACTTTTTGGAAACGTCTTTCCAAAGCTTTGTCCTTTTCAAAATATTTTTGGTATTCGTCCAATGTAGTAGCACCAATAGCGCGCAGTTCGCCCCGGGCTAGTGCCGGTTTTAGGATATTTGCCGCATCCATTGCCCCCTGACCGCCACCAGCGCCCACCAGGGTGTGGATTTCATCAATGAAAAGTACGATATCTCCCTCGCTGGAAGTAACTTCTTTTATAACGGCTTTTAGTCGCTCTTCAAATTCGCCTTTATATTTCGCTCCGGCAATCAATGCACCCATATCTAAAGAATAAATTTCTTTTGATTTTAAATTTTCGGGAATATCGCCATCCACAATTCTATGTGCCAAGCCTTCGGCAATAGCAGTTTTTCCGGTTCCGGGTTCCCCCACGAGCATTGGGTTGTTTTTGGTTCTTCGCGAAAGAATCTGAAGAATTCTTCTTATTTCCTCATCACGGCCAATTACTGGATCTAATTTACCGTCTCGGGCAAGTTGGTTGAGGTTTTTGGCGTATTTGTTTAACGAATTATAGGTTTCCTCTGCGCTTTGTGAGGTTACTTTTTCGCCTCCGCGTAGTTCATCAATGGCAGCCTTCATTGACTTTTCGGTTGCGCCTTGATCCTTTAAACTTTGTGCAATTCCGCTTTTTGAATTCAAAATTGCTAAAAGCAAATGCTCTATGGAAACATATTCATCACCCATTTTTTTAGCAATATTGCTGGCCTCAATTACAGTTTTGTTCGCTTCGCGTGAAAGCATAATATCGCCGCCCGAAACTTTTGGAAAACTCTCAAGTTGCTTATCCAAAATTTGTTTTAAGGTACCGAGGTTAACGTTCAGTTTTTTTAATATAAAAGGACTTACATTTTCATCTACCTCAAAAATTGCTTTGAGTATGTGTTCGTTTTCAATTTGCTGATGGCCCATACCCTGCGCAATTTGCTGCGCTTGCTGAATAGCCTCTTGGCTTTTTATTGTAAAATTATTAAAGTTCATATATGTAAAAGTTTTTGTTTTTTAGTCTGATTTGAATATTGTTTTCAAAAGATAAGCCACATTAAAATTAAGACAAAATGACCGCTAAAACAGTGAATCTAACAGACATTATGACTGCTTTAACAAAGCAACTTTTATAATTTTTTTTAGATAATTCCGCTACTATAACTTGTAGCTTTGTAAAAAAAGAGAATATGGGATTTTTTGAAAAATTTAAGTCACAAAGAGACATTGCAAAAGAAGAAATAGTTGAAATACCCTGGCATGTATTGGGAAGCGTGGAGCAATTGGAAGAAATTGTGGAAGAATCCAAAGCAAAGCCAGTAGCTATTTTTAAGCATTCTACACGGTGTGGAATCAGTCGTGGAGTTTTAAAAATGTTTGAGAAAAACTATACGCTTTCAGACAATCAAATGAAATTATATTTTCTTGATTTGCTTCAAAACAGGGATATTTCAAACCAAGTTGCAACGCGTTTTAAAGTGCCGCATGAAAGTCCGCAAATGATAGTGATAAAAAATGGGGCAGTGGTACATCATGATTCGCATCATTCAATTGAGGCTTCACATTTGGAAAAATTTATTTAAGAAGTTAAAGCGAATTCTCCCTCAATATTTCCTTAAATCGTTCCTTTATATCTTGGCCTGCATCAAAAACCATTTGCTCATTATTTGGAAAAGGTATAAAATGATTGCCCAAAAGTCTTCTGTCCTCAGCGGTTAAAGCTCGTTCGTCACCACGAAAAGTTGCAAAGGCATTTTCAAAAACAAATTCTGAGGAGAGCGGAAAGCTATTGATACGCTGCCTTTTAATTAAATCTTTATAAACCACTGTACCGCCCACGAATACTGCCTTCTCTTGGCTTGTAATATAAACGGTTGCTGAAACATTGATGAATTTATCAATCTTAATAGGATTGCCGAGGCTGTCGCGCACAATATTTCCACCACGATCGCGTCTGTACTCAAAACCATCTTTAATTCTTTGGCTTCGGGTATATTGTCTGTCTGAAATTTTTTCGGGTGAAATTTGAATGGTTTGAAAATTTAAATCAATTCCCAAGTCATAATTAATATTGTTCCCACGCCTATTGTGGTATTCCGTCCAGAAATTATTCAAATTATATGTGTTGAAATCCAGCAAATCCTGCTCCAGCCTGAACGGAATAAATTGTCCAGTATGATTGTTTAGGGTTACATAAACAAAATCGGTGCCCTGAAAATGGGCTTCTTCTTTCAATTGATGCACATCGCGATAGTTTGGTTTTACTTCCTCCAATTCGCATAAAACATTAAATGCACTGCGGTAATCTTGCTTTGTGTTTCGCTGCATATAAACAACGGCTTCCTGGTAAAGCGACTGTATATAGGCATCTTTCGCTGCTATTAAATCATTTGAATAATCGGAAAAAACAAAGTTTGCATTTCTTCCCATTTCATTGCTGTAAAGTGGAAGTAACGGACGGATTAAATTTTGGCGGCCTTCCAAATCCAAATAAGTATAGTAAATTTCCTTTGCGCCAGATAGACTGTTTTCTCTGTTCAGAAAAGCAATTTTACGCATATCTTCATCTTTTGCCTTTAAATATGCTTCTTCCAATATTCGTATATGCGCATCGTATTCTTTGGCGTTTTTATCTTTTTGAAGTTTTTTGGTTGCGAGCTCGATGGCTTGATCATAATTTCCTTGGGAAATAAATTTTTGGGTACGTTTTACACTGTTACAAGAAATACTGAAAAGCGCCGTAAATAGGAGAATGTAAAAAGCCTTCATAACAAATTGATTTGGTTATGAAGGCTAAAATATAATAGTAGTGCCAATTTATTTTGAAATATTTTTTACTGAAAAAATTACTGTTTTATTGCAGGAAGCAGTTTCGTTCTGCATTCTCCAAATCCGATACGTACGTTTTCGTTTTGGCAAAAGCCTTTCAAAATTACGGTATCGTTATCGTTGATGAATTTTCGTTCCGTACCATCAGAAAGTTTTATAGGCTTTTCACCACGCCAGGTAAGCTCTAACATAGAACCATAAGAATCTGGCGTTGGTCCAGAAATGGTACCGCTTCCCATCATATCGCCACTGTTCACATTACAACCATTTATGGTATGGTGTGCCAATTGCTGGCTCATATTCCAGTACATATATTTAAAATTGGAAGAGGAAATTTTGTTTTCTTCACCATTGTGTGGGCAGATGTATACTTCCAAATTAATATCATAACTCTTTTTCCCTTTATACTGAAGATAGGGCAGTTGCTCCATTTCCGGCTTCGGGCTCTCTACTTTGAAAGGTTGCAGTGCATCCATGGTAACAATCCAAGGGGAAATGGAGGAAGCAAAGTTTTTTGCCAAAAACGGTCCCAGCGGAACGTATTCCCATTTTTGAATATCGCGTGCGCTCCAGTCGTTGAAAAGAACCAATCCAAATATATATTCCTCAGCTTCATTTACTGGTATTGGCTCGCCCAATGCGTTTGCATCCGTTGTAATAAATGCCATTTCCAATTCAAAATCCACCAATTTTGATGGACCAAAAACAGGTTCGGTTGCGCCGTCTGGCATGGTTTGTCCCCACGGTCTGCGGGCGTTTATTCCACTTGGGATAATTGAAGAACTTCTTCCGTGATAACCCACGGGAATGTGAAGCCAATTGGGCATCAACGCATTTTCCTTTCCGCGGAACATGGTTCCCACATTGGTTGCGTGTTCTTTGCTGGAATAAAAATCGGTATAATCGCCCACCTGTACCGGAAGCTGCATTTCCACTTCATCCATGGTGAAAAGAATGTGTTTTCTATGCTCTTCGTTATCGCGAAGTTTTGAGTTTTCCTGGTCAAAAATATCTGCAATCCTGTTTCGCACCAAGCGCCAAGTTTTTCTTCCGTCACTTATAAAATCGTTTAATGTGTCTTGCAGAAATATATCGTCGGTAAGTTCAATTCCTTTAAAATATCCTAGCTGGTGCAAGGCGCCAAGATCAATGGCATAATCGCCAATTCGGGTTCCAATGGTAATAATATCGTCCGCCGTCAAAAAGACGCCGAAGGGAATATTCTGAATGGGGAAGTCTGTATCTGGCGCGGTTTCGAGCCATGTTTTACGTTTGGGATCGTTGGCAGTTATGGGCATTTTTGAGATTGTTTTGAGGTTGCAAATAAAGCTAAGTAAAAAAAATCAAAATATTAAAATTCAACGATTTAAATACGAGCCTGTTATAATTGCAAACCTTTGTTTTGTTAGTAAAATTCTTCTTCAAATATATAGATTTCATGAGAGTTACCGAATGGAATTACTATTTTTGGATTTAATTAACTTTTACAGAAATTATGCAACGCGACGAACAAATTTTTGAACTGATAGAAGACGAGAAACAACGTCAATTAAACGGTCTGGAGCTTATTGCCTCAGAGAATTTTGTGAGCGACCAAGTGCTGGAAGCCGCAGGTTCCGTTCTTACAAATAAATACGCCGAAGGCTACCCAGGAAAACGCTATTACGGCGGTTGTGAAGTAGTGGACGAAGTGGAGCAAATAGCCATTGACCGTGCAAAAGCATTGTTTGGGGCTGAGTATGCAAACGTACAGCCGCATAGTGGATCCCAAGCAAACACAGCTGTTTTTGCGGCTTGCCTAAAACCGGGTGATAAATATTTGGGATTTGACCTTTCCCATGGCGGCCATTTAACACACGGTTCTCCAGTGAATTTTTCCGGAAGATTATACAATCCTGTATTTTACGGTGTAGATAAAGAAACCGGTAGAATTGATTACCATAAAGTGGAAGAAATTGCGCTTGCAGAAAAACCGAAAATGATTATCGCTGGCGCTTCAGCATATTCTCGCGAAATAGATTACAAACGTTTCCGTGAAATTGCTGATAAAGTCGGCGCTATTCTGTTTGCAGATATTGCACATCCTGCTGGTTTGATAGCAAAAGGAATTATTGGCGATCCGCTGCCGCATTGTCATGTGGTTACCACGACAACCCATAAAACCTTACGAGGCCCGCGCGGCGGAATGATTTTGATGGGAAAAGATTTTGACAATCCATTCGGGCAAACGTTGAAAAACGGTAACCTTAAAAAAATGAGCAGTCTTTTGGACAGTGCTATTTTTCCCGGTAACCAAGGCGGACCTTTGGAACACATTATAGCTGCAAAAGCCATTGCATTTGGAGAAGCGCTGACAGATGAGTTTTTGCATTATATGGTACAAGTGAAAAAGAACGCTGCGGTAATGGCGCAAAAATTTGTTGAGAAGGGATATGATATAATTTCTGGCGGTACCGATAACCATATGATGCTGATTGATCTTCGCAATAAAAATATTTCAGGAAAGGAAGCTGAGGAAGCGTTGGGAAAAGCTGAAATTACCGTAAATAAAAACATGGTTCCTTTTGACGATAAATCGCCTTTCGTTACTAGTGGTATCCGAATTGGGACAGCTGCGGTTACAACTCGTGGTTTGGTTGAAAAAGATATGCAGAAAATCGTTGATTTGATTGATGAAGTTATTATGAATCGTGAAGATGAAGCCAAGCTGGAAAGCATTGCAGAAAAGGTAAATGAAATGATGAGTGGATTGCCGCTGTTTAAAAATTAGGAATGCCAATACTATAATTAAAAAACCTTCAGCTTTTTGCTGAAGTTTTTTTTTGTTTTTAACGCAACTTTTTAGAGATAATAGGACTATTAGGTAAAGAGTTTATACGTAAAATTTATTCTAAACCTATCGATATGAAAAACACTATCTTTCTTTTACTGCTTTCCACGGTTTTATTCAGTTGTTCAAAAGATGCAGACGACACATCTTCAGAATTACGGGATTTTGAAGTTACTTTAAATGTAGACGCTAATTATCAAAGCAACCCGTTTGTAAAAAGCTGGTATGTCTTTCTGAGCGATCAAGCAGGAAATATTTTGGATAGTGGAGAACTTCAAGCAGGACAATCCCTAATTTTAAACGCTACTGGAGAGCCTTCAGACGTATATGATTTAAGCTATGTGTATAATTCATATTATGATTTTATTAATGAAGAGACTTATACCATAAATACTTACTCAAATATTGATTCAGGAGAATATAATATTTTTCCCCGGCAATCTTTTGAGAACACAAATGATGAAATTTATTTAAACCTCTACAATACGGGTTATCCGTGTGAACAAACCTCAAGTACTTCGGGAGCGGGCGGTTTTGGTCCCGAAAATGGAGGGTATTATAATTATACCGGAAATTTAGTGGGTTCACCAAATAGTGATTTTTACATTTCTTTTAAAAGTCCCAATGACCAATTCGATAGATATTTTTGGCAAAAAAATGTGACGGAAGGATCGGTTTTTAATATCGACTACACAGGATTGCCTGTAATAAACAATGTTGTAGACGTTCAATCTGAATCCAATACAATATATGGTTATGGAGTTGAAGGCCTGATTGATGGAGATATTGATGACATCCATCATTCTATTAGAGAGGGAAATTATCCAAATGGTTTAGGGGCCGTTTCAATTCCTATTCCGGAAAATGTTTTTGACAGTTTTTATTTTCGTCTTAGCTTAGGTAATGGCAGTTTTCGCTCCTTTAAAGTTTTGCACACACCAACAGTTCCTACTAATGTTTTGGCTCCTGAGCAAAGTTTCACCGTAAATAGCCCATCGCCAGCAAATTTTAATATGACCACCAGTGGTGAGGGTACTGCTTTCACCGTGATTTTTCGAGGCTCGAATGCAACCGAAACCATTTCTGTGGCCCACCAGATTTATGGTGAATTTGCCCCAGAAATATCCTTTTCAAAGGAAAATTTAAGAATGAATATTCAACAAACCTATCCGGATTTAACAGGTTTTGAAACATTGCCGTTAGGTTCGGTTTCATTGACTTACTACAATACATTAACCAATTCATATAAAGATATTTTGAAGAATAGAATACAAGGAAAAGTAGAGATAATTCCATTAAATATGTATTATGAAGGAGTATCTAAACAATTCGATTAGTGCAAGTTTGTTTGATTATTGATTAAAAACCTTCAGCTAAAAGTTGAAGGTTTTTTATTTGAAATGTGTCGCAATGATAGTATTAATTATATTTGTTTCTTCTGAATATTTTTTAAAATGGTGAATATAGAAACCGAAAGACTTCAATTGAGGGAATACACCCTAAATGACGCTCCCTTTATTTTTAAACTGATGAACAGCGAAGGCTGGCTCAAAAACATTGGTGACAGATATATCAATTCTATAGAGGATGCTGAAGAATATATGCAGAAAAACTATATAAGCAGTTATGAAAAGCACGGGTTCGGGCCTTATTTGGTTTCTTTAAAAGACACGGGTCAGCCCATTGGTTCTTCTGGGCTATATAAACGGAATAATTTGGAACACCCCGACGTTGGTTTCGCTTTTTTGTGTGAATATGCAAATAAGGGATATGCTTATGAATCCTCCCAGGCCGTGATGAATTTTGCTGCGGAAAAACTAAAACTCAAGACAATTGTTGGCATTACCTTACCAGAAAATCTCTCTTCCATAAAACTTTTGAAAAAATTGGGTCTTTCCGAAATTGGAATCTATAAATACGAGGATGCGGAAGAACTGCTATTATTTTCAAATTAAATTAGTCATAACTTATGAAAACTTTTATTCAACGAAATAGTGTAATCACCGTACTTTTTTCGGTGGCGATTTTGATATCCTGTAATAACAATTCCACTTCCATAAAAAATAAAGAGAATAATAAGTTGGAAATAACCCAGGAAAATAAGCTCGACAATGAAAAGGAATTTACCCAAGTAATGCAAAAGCATTTGGACGCAGTTACAAACCGCGATCTAAATTCATTAAAGGAAACAATGTCGCCAAATGGAGAAATGCAATTGATACTGCCGGGTTCTGAAATAATTGATGGCGTATCTGGTTTTATGGATTACCATAAAGAATGGTTCACTGAGCCCGATTGGACTTTTGAAACCAAAATTCTAAATACTGAAATTGGAGAAAATCTGGGAATGGCAATTACACAAATAGTTTATCGTGAGCCGCTTCGGAAACCTGAACCTTACTTCAACAGAATGATTGTGAGTTATGATTTAAAAAAGATAGACGGCAAATGGTATATTATTAAGGATCACGCCAGTTCTATAGAAAAATCAACCGATGTTGAATAAAGCATTCATTTTTTTGTTATGAAAAATCCAATGCTTTTATTGCACGGCGCTTTGGGAAGCAAGGAACAATTTGTTCCGTTGCAAGAAAGACTATCTTTTGAAAGGGAAGTTTTTATAATGGATTTTGAAGGGCACGGAAAATCTCAAAGTGAATACGATTTCTCAATTCAACTTTTTACTCAAAATGTAATCGATTTTTTAAAAGCAAAGAAAATTTCAAAAGTTGATATTTTTGGTTATAGTATGGGTGGTTATGTGGCTTTGAATTTAGCTAAGGATAATCCTAACCTGGTTGGAAAAATCATAACGCTGGGAACAAAATTTGAATGGACGCCAGATTTTGCGAAAAAAGAAATAAAAATGCTGAATCCAAATGTTATAGAAATGAAAGTCCCTGTTTTTGCGGAACGGTTAGCGCACTTGCACAGAACTGAAAATTGGAAAAGCGTTGTTTTAAAAACCGCAAAAATGATGAAATATTTGGGAGAAAATCCAATTTTAAGTGAAGCGGATTTTCATAAAATAAGCAACAAAACGCTTATCCTTTTGGGCGAGTTGGATATAATGTCAACAGAGCATGAATCTAAATTTGTGTCCAATTTATTGCAAAATGGGCGGTTTAAGCAAATCGAAAATTTAAAGCACCCAATTGAAAGCGCTCCCGTTGAGAAAATCGCGGCGATTATTAGTGATTTTTTAAAGTAAAAATTTAAAATTAAGTAATTGGAAATGATTGACGAAAAAGACAAAAAGTTTATAAAACGAGCGATCGAACTTTCAGAATCAGGAATGGATACGCACGCTGGCGGGCCTTTTGGCGCAGTGATCGTTAAAAATGGTGAGATTGTGGCTGAAGGTTTCAATCAAGTAACCTCAAGCAATGACCCAACGGCACATGCTGAGATTGTTGCCATTCGGAAAGCTTGTGAAAAATTAAACGCTTTTCAGCTTGACGATTGCATAATTTACACTTCCTGCGAGCCCTGCCCAATGTGTTTGGGTGCCATTTATTGGGCACGGCCAAAGGCTGTTTACTATGCTTGCACAAAAGAGGATGCTGCTGAAATTGGCTTTGATGACCATTTTATTTATGACGAACTCGATAAGGATATTGCAAACAGAACTATAAAATTCATAAATATAAATAGGGATGAAGGAAAGGAAGTTTTTAAAAAGTGGGAAGCAAAGGAGGGAAGGATTGATTATTAACGGAATTAACTTTAAGACGAATGTTTTACAAATTATTGCTTTTGTAGGAATTGGTATTTTGGCATTTTCTTGTCAAAAAGATAAGTCTTCAAACTTAGGAATAATAGGTCTTTGGAAACTTGAAAGCATGAAAGTGCGCGATACAGTTTCAAATTCTTGGAGCCATTATAAAGATGGAATGGACGGTTATTTGCTTTACGATGGAAATGGCCATGTAGCACTTCATCTTTATGAAAAAGGGTATGAAAAGACAGGAATTGAATTTCCAAATTTCAACGATTCCATTCCTTTGGAAGCATTAAAGCATATTACCAAATCGTACTATTATATGGGAAGTTACAAAGTTTCTAAAGAAGACAGCATTGTTTCACATTATAAACTTTCTCATTCAAACCCTTCTGAATTTGGATTGACTGCCGATAGAAGATTTTATTTCAGCGGTGATACGTTGGTGATGCAACCCGTGGAAAGAAAAAATTCCAAATTAAAACTGAAATGGTTAAAGATAAAGTGATCTTTTCACAAATTCAGAAATAAAAAAACCGTCACAATGGACGGTTTTCATAATTCTTTATTGCGTTAATCTTCCGGAAAGACAGTAGCTTCATAAGCTCCAGCATCCGGATTATTTGCATCACGAGGTGTTCCGTTTAAATCTTCAGAAGGTCCAACCCCAGCTTTTCCAATTCCTTCGGCGCCGGAAGCGTCCTTTTCAATATTAAAATTATTCATTTTGGTATCTTGAAAAACTGGGTCTGCATTAAATACGATGGTAGTATATAACGCACTGTTGCTAAAATCATATAACGGATCATCGCCAAATTCACCCGATGGGTCATCAAAACGCAGCAAACAGTTTTCAAAATTGAAATTGAAAGCGGCTTCTGGGTTTTGGAACAGTGAAAGCTCGCGGCGTTCATTGCCATAAATTATACAATTTTTAAAATCTGCTTTTATCAGGTCTGCTACAAAAATCGCCTCTTCTGTTTCAAGACTATTATCCAATGAAACTGCAGGAAATGAGCGGAAACCGTCAGTCCAATAATTTGCAAAGGTACAGTGTCTAAATTCATAACTTCCGCCCAATTGAATGGCCAGCGAGGATTGCCCACTATTATTTATGACCATATTTTCTCCCTCTATAAATCCTGTTCTTGCAAGCAAACCAACATTTGTAGAATTATAAATTTGGACGTTTTTAAGTTCAGCTTGACAATTTTCGACCAATAAACCTACCGTACTATTTTTTATAGTTGTAAAATTAAATTTGTTGTTTACACTTCCTTGGGTAAGCCAAATGGTAAGCCATTGTCCGGGAATATCAGCAAAACCAGGCTCCAATCGATCTCCTTCAAAAATCACTTCATTTTCCATCGCTTCCCGATCAAAACTTTTTTGACCCAATGATTGCATGCTTCCGTTTTCAGCTACTATTATTCCACTCCCATTGTGAAAGTGCACACGGGCACCAGCTTCCACAGTGAGTGTTTTATTGCTGGGCACGGCTGCATAGCCGTAGATAACGTACGGCTTTTCATTTGTAAATGTTAATTCATCATCTTCGAGAAAAAAGCCCTTTACAATAATGTCATCCCCATCTTCGTCCTCTCCTAAATTTAATGTTTCAGTAGTGCCATCAGCAAATTTTTCGGGAAAAAGGAAAATGGCATCTTTAACAAGTGTTACCAATTCTACTTTCTGCTCATTTCCGCCACTGTCAAAAACAAGCTGATCGGTATAAAGGAAATTTTTCGGGTTTGTAGGCAGATTGTTGATGTTAAAGGTGGTTTCTATAAAGATGAAAATACTGTCTTTCGCCAAAACCTGCACGTTTTCAAAAACCTTTCCCGGAACACCGTCAACATTTAAACGGTAATTGGAGCCTTCACCCTGCGACAAACGCACGGTAGGAATATTTATATCCTCATCGCTACGGTTGTAAACTTTTAGATTGTATGTGCTAGACCCAATGTTTGAAAAAATGGTATCTAAATAGACTGTATCTTTTGAAAACTCCAAGTTACCAGTACTCGCAACTGTTTCAAAATCGTTGCGGCACGAACTCCACAATACTAGGCAACACAAAACTGCCAAACCGTATAAATACCTCATTCAATTTTAATTTTGGTAAAAATATAACTTTTTATGAAGCTTATTATTGTTATGTGAAGAACTTTTCAGCACCTATCCCGGTGAGCGCTTTGCACCGCATTTATTTATTTTTCCGTTTTGATTTTTTACGGGCAATTTTTAGCTTCCTAAATTTTACTGTGTTTTTATAAGCTCGTTTGGCTTTTTTATACCAATCGGAATCTTTGGCAGGCTGGTAATCTTCCCAATAAATTCCACCAGCGGTAACCGTAACTAATTCACCCATTAAAGCTCCAGAAAGTTCCAAGTTTATAGTATTGGAGATATTTGAAACTGTTATTTCTTTTGTTTCAAAAGCCACATAGCTAAAAACCAAAACATCACTCGGTTTTGTTTCAATTTTATAATTGCCGTCAAAGTCAGTTTGTGTTCCTTTGGAAGTTCCTTTAATAATTACGTTTGCGCCTGGAAGAGGTAGACCCGTATCATCTGTTACAGTTCCTTTTGTGAAAATTGTAGCTGGTTTTTCTTCTATTTTCTTTTCAGGTTCGGCAGCTATTTTTCCAACAATTACAACTTGTTCACGATTACCAGAATCCATAAATACATTAACAATGGCTTCTTTTCGTAATCTTATTATTTTTTCGTCAAAGTTGGTTTTTCGGAAAGTAAGTATTTCCTTGTCCAGCGTGTAGATTTCATATTCACCTCTTTTATTTGTCCACGCACGGGCTTCGGTTTCATTGGAGGTTATTTCAACATTTTGTAGAGGTTCACCATTTTCATCCCTCACCAAACCTGTGGTTTTAACATACATTCTGTTCGGCGTACTGCTAAAACGGCCAATTCCCATTGAAAGCATTGGTTTTTCCAAAAGTGAAGTCGTCGGGGTTTCGGGATTGTTTGAAAAAAGCGCTAAGGGAAGTAGCATTGAAGCTGCAATGGGAGCGAGGCTCTGTCCGCTTTTGCGCTCCAGTTTTACCTCTCGGTTAAGTTGCGATTTTTTTACTCTTCCGCAGGTGTTTTTACTTTTGGTGAGGATTTTAACCAATTCCTCATCGGTTTTTGAAGTGAAATCTATTACTTCTTTGGTACAGACGCTACAGAATTTTCCTTTTTCAGTGGCGGTCATCTTTGCCCAATCTTCGTGGCAAGGCTCAGGAATTTGAATGGTGATGGATTTTTTCATGATTTGTTGGATTTATTGATTCAAAGAAAACAAACAACAAAGCATAAAAAAACCGCTTTTGAGTAGAGCGGTCGTTTCAATGAGGGAAATGAGTGGCAAAAAAATTGCCACGAATGCACGAATATTTTAAGTAATTATTCGTGCATTCGTGGCAGAAAATCTGCTTCCTAAATCTGAAATGTTCTATTATTTCAAAAGAATTTCAATTTTAAAAAGTTTATCCCAATTTTTTCCGGTAATGTAAAGTATGTTCGGTTCCCCGTTATATGCAATACCATTAAGCACGTCCAGCTTTGGATGTTGTGAAACTTTATCCTTTAAATCGGTAAGATCAATTACGCCTTCAACGGCACCGTTCGACGGATCTATAATAGCGATGGAGCCCTGTTGGTAAACATTGGCATATATTTTTCCTTCCACCCATTCCAGTTCGTTTACGCTGTTAATTTTGCTGGTATTGGTAAAAATTTCGATATAGTCCTTTTCGGCTAGGGTATTTGAATTCAACATCCAAATTCTATCCGTACCATCACTTTTATAAATATTCCTTTCCTCATCATGGCAAATGCCCCAACCTTCTTTACTTTGTCCATAGACAAAGGTTCCGGTCTGTTCCATCGTTTTTAAATTGTAGATAAAACCTGTGTTTTCGCGCCAGGTAAGTTGGTATATTTTATTGTTTAGAATGGTAAGCCCTTCCCCAAAATACTGATTTGGGAGATTTACACTTTGAAGCACTTCACCCGTTCTGTAATCTGTTTTCCGAAGTGATGATTCTTTGTACTGGCCGGTGCTTTCGTATAATGTATCGTTTTCAAACTCCAATCCTTGGGTATAGGCATTAATATCGTGTGGATAGGTTTCCAGAATTTTATAGGTATAAAGTTTAGGTTTTATGGAAGATAGAATGGTGATTTTTTGTGTCGTTTCAAATTCTTCGCCATCGCTATATATTTTTGCTTTCAGCGTTTTTTCGCCTAACTTTTTTCCGGAAAGTGAAATTTTATCGCCAGCTATTGAAACCTTGTCAGTGTTCAAAAAATAGAGTATTGAATCGGTCTTTATATTTTTTTTGTTATTTAAAGAAATGGTAAGTACATCTTCGGGAGTATATGTTTTCTTTGGATTTTTGATTTCCAGCAAAAAGGCATCTTTTTTTTCTTCGGAATTATTTCCGCAACCACCCAAAAAAAGAAGTAATAGGGTAGGAACTAAAATGTTATAGATTTTCATGGCAAATAAGTAATTTGCTGCAAGGTATTTATTAAAATTGAAATGTAAAAATACTTGCGAAAACTTCAAAAAGCCTTATCTTTGCAGCGGCAAGTCCTACACAACCAGCTCCTGTTGAATCCCCCAGGGCGGGAACGCAGCAAGGGTATACGGTCGTAGCGGTGTGATGTAGGTAGCTTGCCATTTTTTGTGTGCTAAACTTTCCTTATTTTAGAACCAAGAATCACGACCGCTACGCTTTAAGAATCAAGACTTTTTGAATTATTTAATAGAATCATATCTTGGCTCCTGCATCTTTTTTCTTGACTCTTTTTAGAAAAACTATTTGGAAAACCCAGCACTTAACCGCACCTTTGCTTTTCAACCACCATTTATGCCAAAAGTAGTACTCATTACAGGCGGTTCGTCGGGAATTGGTAAGGCCATTGGCGAATACCTTTCCGAAAAAGGCTATCAAGTTTTTGGAACCAGTAGAAATCCTGAAAAAATTATCGATTCTGTATTCACACTTCTAAAAATGGACGTGAATAAAACTGATTCCATTGAAACTGTTATCGCTGAAGTTTTAAGCAAAGCCGAAAAAATAGACGTCGTAATCAACAATGCCGGCGTTGGCATTACGGGACCAATAGAGGAAACTCCCGAGAATGAAATAAAAAACGCTTTCCAGACCAACTTCCACGGACCCATAAATGTAATTAAAGCTGTTTTGCCACAAATGCGAAAACAAGGTTATGGGCACATTCTAAATATTACATCTATTGCGGGTTATATGGGTCTTCCGTATCGCGGAATATACTCTGCCAGTAAGGCGGCTCTTGAAATTACCATTGAGGCAATGCGCATGGAAACACTTCAGTTTGGTGTAAAAATGACCAATATTGCGCCGGGCGATTTTGCCACCAACATTGCCGCTGGCCGTTATCACGCGCCAGTTTTGGAAAATTCTCCCTATAAAAAAGATTATGGAAATACCCTAAAGATGATGAACGACCATGTGGATGGTGGAGGGAATCCTTTGGAAATGGCAAAAGTTGTCCATAAAATTATTGAAAATACAAACCCCAAAATTCATTATAAAGTGGGCGCGCCAATGCAGAAATTCTCAATCGTGCTAAAACGCATTTTGCCCGATAAGGTTTATGAACGGATGCTTTTGAGGCATTATGGGTTGAAGTAGAGTTTAGTTTTTTTATGTAAAATTTAAAAATGTATATCGATTTCATTTTATCATTTATTTTATGCATTCCGTTTTGGTTTATTGTAGGTGATCAGCAAGATTTAAAAAAGAAAAATATATTTTTTAAATATTTTATGATCTCATTAATTTCACTAACATTTGGAATCATCTATAATTTTTATTCAAAAACTGATGATAAAATGTTTCCTTATTTCCTCTCTCAAATCCCAATTACATTTTTAATTCTTTACAAAATTATTAGAATACCTTATTATAGTATTTACAAGAGCGAACCAGAAATGGCA
>Ga0209344_10001600_pt1 | contig 28678 bp, 27 predicted proteins | sample Cruoilmetagenom6_FD_187293 | JGI IMG/M metagenome (GOLD analysis project Ga0209344, IMG submission 187293) | Oil polluted marine microbial communities from Coal Oil Point, Santa Barbara, California, USA - Santa Barbara Oil Seep Sample 6 (SPAdes)... | ecosystem: Environmental > Aquatic > Marine... | reverse complement strand
GCTCTCCCGCGATCCGCTGGCCAGTGAGGAATCCATGCTGGAGTCGTACGCCGAGCTCGCCCGCCGATGGCATCACCTCGACCGCAGTGATTCCATCAACGGTCGGTTGACGACCGACCGGGAGATCTTTCTTCCCGGTGATCTCCTGCCAAAGGTCGATCGGATGAGCATGGCCCATTCTCTCGAAGTGAGGGTGCCGTTTCTCGACAACGAGGTTGTCGATCTCGTGCTGCCGCTCCCCGGACGGTTCAAAGCGAGCCTGTTCCGCGACAAGATTCTTCTCCGCAGGGCGGTCGAAGACTTGATTCCTCGGACCACGGCGACCCGACGGAAACAGGCGTTCGCGGTTCCCATCGACGCCTGGCTTCGAGGGAGTCTGCGGGAGGCCGCAACGGATCTCCTGTCGCCGGAGTGTGTCAAGAACCGCGGTCTCTTCGAGCCCGAAGCGGTCAGCGGCCTCGTCCGTGATCACCTCGAGTGCCGGCGGGATTGCGGGCTCCAACTGTGGACCCTCATGGTTCTCGAGAGCTGGCAGCGTGGTCTCGAGAACGGTGTTTCGGAGGCGATGACATGAAGCTCGCTGCGATTTCGCACCTGGCTTCGCAGGACGCTCCCACCGGTGCTGAGAAGAGCCTTTGCCAACTCGTCGGTGAATTGAGCGGTCACGGACATGAGACCGCGGTGGTTGTCCCGGGCTCATGGTGTCTGGAGGGGGCCGTGCGCGAGTTCGGTGTGGAGGTGGTCGAGATTCCAAGCCGAGGGTGTTGGCTTGTTCAGGCGGCCGAGCAGCCCTTGTGGAAGCAGGCGGCGCGCTACGGGCGTTTTCGTCTGCCGGACTCGGGGTATCGTCGAATGATGGTCTGGCTCGACAATTATTGGCCCGATGTGGTGCATGTCAACTGCCTGCCCCAGCTCAAGGGGGCGGCAGCGGCGCGTGCGTTGGGTCTTCCGGTTGTCTGGCACATCCGTGAGATCCTGCCGCCCGGTCCACGCAGGCGCTGGTTTGCTCGCCGACTCAAACGAGATGCGACGCGGATCGTCGCCGTCAGTCACGCGGTAGCCGGTTGGCTGGAGGACGAGGGTCTCGGTGACATGGTCGAGGTGGTCCACAACGGGTGTCAAGCGCCGCCGGTGACCGTCGATGTCGCTGAACTCAGAGCCGAACTGGGCCTGTCGAAGACGGGTGTGATCATAGGGTTCTTTGCCCAGATCGTTGCCCACAAGGGCACCATCGATCTGGTCAGAGCAGGCTCCATCGCCATGGCCAAACAACCGGATCTCCAGATCGTGATCGCGGGTGATGGACCCGATTTGGAACTTCAACGGCTGCGGGACGAGATCGCTAGATCACCTCGGCCCGATGACTTTGTAATCTTGCCGCCAAGAAAAGAGATCTGGGACCTCTTGGCCGCGGTGGACATGGTGGCTGTGCCGAGTCTCTGGCCCGACCCGTTGCCACGGACGGTCATGGAAGCCATGGCCGTTGGGAAGCCGGTGGTCGCCTATGACACCGGGGGCGTGTCGGAGATGGTGGTGGAGGGTCAGACCGGGTTCATGGTTGCGCCCGGAGATGTGGAAGGGCTTGCCGATCGGATGGTTCGGTTGGCCGGTGATCCCGAACTCCGTCGTCTATTCGAAACCGCGGCGGCCGAGCGTGCGCGGGCCGAGTTCTCTCTTCACGGCCACGTTGACCGGATGGAACCCATCCTCATAGAGGCCGCGGGCCGGGGCTAATTGTCAGATTCCGGCTGCTCGTTCAGCCATCTCGACCTGAGCTCGAGGAGCCGCTCGCTGGTCGGGTCCAGCTCGAGACCACGTGCCAGCCATCGCTCCGCCTCATCCCAGCGTCCGAGTTCCAGACACGCCGAAGCGGCGATGTACGCACCGTCGGCTGTGACGCCGTGGATGGCTGCGACGGCGGTCTCTTGCTCCAACGCTTCGGCGGGTTGTCCAAGATAGAAGAGGGCGGCGGCGAGGTTGTGTCGCGGTCGGAAGATCCCTGGTTCGATGGCGACCGCCTCGCTGTAGCATCGGGCGGCACTGGGAAGATCGGCGACTTCGAGGAAGTGGTTGCCGAGCCACTCCCAGCCATCGGGGGCGTGGGGTTGGAGCTCGACCGAGGCAAGAGCGAAGTTCTCCTGCGAGTGATAGACCCAGAGGGCGTGGCGCAGACCGAGGACTTCTAGAGCGAGGAAAACGGCGACGACGACTCCGAGAACGGGCCGAATCCTGGGTGCGGCGGCCCTGATGAGAGGTTGCAGATACAGCGCGCCCTCGGCGCAGGCGAGGGCGACGAAGCCCCAGGGCAGATAGAGATAGCGGCCGAACCCACTCCAGCCGGGCGCTGTGGTGATCAGGGCCACGGGGACAAGCATGCAGATGGTGATTGCGAGAGCGGTGGGAACGAGCGGCGTCCACCGGCGTGTCCTGAACGCCAGGAACACGAAAACTGCGAGGACCGCAACGGCGATCACGCTCGTGATCCAGGTGACATCACGGTAGTCCCAATAGAGGTGCCGGACCCCCACCGGCTGCAGGGTAAAGAGGGATCGCAGCGCGTCAAGGACGAGGACCGGGAGATTCCGGATGGCGTCGATTCGTTGTGCTGAGCCGCTGCCCGTCGCATGGAGGCCTTCGAGGGCATGGACTCGAAGCGCGAGGAAGACGAGGGCCGCGATCCAGAGACCGGACAGGGCCCGTGGCCGGACGCCGCGGACTTTCCACAGAAAGACGGATACCGCCGGCAGGGCGGTGATGACCGCCTCTTTGGAGAGCAGACCGAAGAGCATCACTAGACCGGAGGCGGTCGCGGCGATCCACCATCCGGTGTCATCGTGGCGCCGATGGTCGATAATCAGCACGGCAGCGAACAGACTCGCCACCGAGAGCGGTTCACAGATCGCCGAGACCCAGAGGTAGGCTTCGGCCGTGACCGGGTGGATGGCGAATACCGCGAAGACAATTGCAGCCGCGAGATCGGAAGACAGCCACCGACGGGCAGCGATCCACAGCAGGATACAGACCACGAGATGGGCCGTAAGCACGACCAGGTGGAACCAGAATGGATTGGCTCCATTGATGGAATACACGAGCCATAAGGCGTTGAAGTAGAGGGGGCGGTAGGTGTCGATACCGTCGCCCCCACGACCCTCAGAGCCCCAGGACTCGACCGCATTGAGCGAAAAATATCGCCTTGGTGAAGCTGGGTCCCCGATCGTCGGTGAGTCGACGATCTGTTGCTGATCATCCCAGATGAAGCCGGCGTCAAGGCTGGGCCACAGAATGGCCGCTGCTGCGAGGCACAGCAGTGCCGCTTGAAGCCATGACCCATGAATACCGACTGGGTGAAGGTTTTTTGCTGATTCACTCACCGCAACCATTGTGGCAGAACAGTGAGATAATTTTGTCGATGCCCGATGTTTCACTCAAAAACTCATGGGACCCCGGAATGTCTCGCGGTGGAATAACACCGTGACGGCGACGATCGGTGTTGTGGTGGTCAGTTATGACTCTGCGCAGGATCTGCCGGCCTGTCTTCCCGCGCTCATCGCTGCTGATGGAGTCGGGCGTGTGGTGGTGGTCGACAATGCTTCCACCGACGAATCCTGCGAAGTGGTGAGAGGGTTCGCCGATGACCGGATCGAGCTGCTCGCCTTGGAGACCAACACCGGTTTTGCAGGCGGATGCAACCGGGGTTTCGCCGTCCTCGGCGACGATGTCGAGGTTGTGGCTTTTGTCAATCCTGATGTCGCGGTGACGCCGGATTGCCTGCGATTCGCTGGGGACGCCCTCGCAGCCGACCCGACGCTCGCGGGGGTCGCGCCGAGACTCATGCGGGCGGGTGGCGAAACCGTCGACAGTGTCGGTCAGGTTCTCAAGCCCATGACCCTCGAAGTGCGTGATCGCGGTTTTAACCGGAGCCTCAGCCCCGAACTCCTGGCACCGACCCCGGTGCTCGCGGCCTGCGGCGCGTTGGCGGTCTATCGTCGAACCGCGCTCGAGGCGGTGGAGGGTCCGAGCGGCCCCTGGGCGGAGGAGTTCTTTTGTTTCTGGGAAGATCTCGAGCTCGGGTGGCGATTGGTCAACGCCGGCTATCGAATCACCGCGCTGCCCGACGCGGTGGCGACCCACGGCCGAGGGGCCGGCGCCGCTGAGGGTCGGGGTCCGCTGCGGTGGCGACGAACGGTGGATCTCGAGGCCTGCGTCATGACCAACCGTTGGATGACCCTCGTGCGACATCTCAACACCCTTGATCTGGTCCCACGGCTGCCCGTACTCTTGAGTTGGGATCTGGCGCTGGCGGCCGTGAGCGTCGCTCGGCGACCGGGACTTCTTCCGGCCATCGCCCGTCGGTGGCCGCTGGTGATTGGTGAGTGGCGCGCCCGAGGCGACCGCTCGCGTCGGAGGCTACGAGAACTGCCATGGTGATCCAACTGACCCTCGGGTTCTTTCTCGCCTACTTGCTCGCGCTGGTGGGTACCCCCATGGCGCGCGATGCGGCCCTGCGTTTCGGGGTCGTTGATCGACCGGATGGCCAGCTCAAGAACCACGAACAGCCGGTGGCCTATCTTGGCGGGCTCGCCGTCTTTGTCGCTTTTCTGCTTTCCATCGGCATGACCTTCGCTTTTGACGAGGAACTCCTCGCCATGCTCCTCGCCTCAACCATCGTCACCATGGTCGGTCTCATCGACGATTTCGGCGCCCTGACCCCCAAGCCCAAGGTCATCGGCCAGGCGGTAGCGGTCTTTGTCCTGCTCAAGGCCGGGGTGATGCTGCACATCATCTTCATCCCGTGGTGGGCGCGGGTGGGGCTGACGATTCTCTGGCTCGTGGGCATGTCCAACGCCTTCAACCTGAGCGACATCATGGACGGTCTGGCGAGCGGGCTCGGGATCATCGCGGGGACCTACCTGCTTGTGGTGGCGCTCGACAACGGGCGGATGGTGGTGGCCTTCTTCACGGTGGCCCTCATCGGCGCACTGCTCGGCTTCCTCCGCTTCAACTTCCACCCGGCGGTGATCTACCTCGGCGACTGCGGCAGTCTCTTTGTCGGGCTGACCCTCGGCGCCCTGGCCATGGTCATGGACTACACCCGTCACAACGAGCTCGGTTTTCTGGCGCCGCTCTTCTTCCTGGCCCTACCCATCATCGACACCTTCTATGTCATGGTTCTTCGAATCAAGTCGGGTCGCAGGATCTATTACGGCAGTCCGGACCACATTCCTCTGCGTTTGAGGCGTCGTCTCGGGGGATCCACCGTCAAGACCGTGGTCGCATGCTATGCCGCGGCCGTGATCCTCGGAGGGGTCGGGCTGGTGATTATCTATCTCGATCCCATCACAACGCTGATCGTCTGCGGTGTCGTGGGTGTGATCGTCCTTGCGATCCTGATCTGGCTCGGTCGGGTCGATATGGAGGCCGCATGAAAGTCCTGGTCATCGGCGGTGGACTCACGGGTCTGGTGGTAGGGGAGCGGCTGACGGCGGCGGGGATCAGGGTTCCGGTTCTCGAAAAGGAGGACGAGCCCGGAGGGACGTGCCGGAGCATCGAGATTGAGGGGTATGTTTTCGATCACACGGGCCATCTGCTCCATGTCGGTCGATCCGAGACCGAGCAGTACCTCAGCGATCTCGGCATCTGGGACGAGCTGAAGGTATGGGAGCGGAAGGCCGGCATCGTCATCGGGGACCACGTCACTCCCTATCCGATTCAGATCCACACCCATGGCCTCGCACCCGACGTCCTCCGCGACTGTTTGATCGGTTTCATTCGAGCCTGGGCGGCCAGCGGCGATGCCAAGCCCGAGACGTTTCGCGAATGGGTGCTCGAGCGCTTCGGCGTTGGGCTCGCCGAACACTTTTTCTTTCCCTACAACCGAAAACTCTACCGCGCCGAACCCGAGGAGCTCGGGCTCGACTGGGTCGGGCGCTATGTGCCGAAGCCGAGCCTCGATGAGGTGATCGACGGCGCTCTCGGGCTGCATATGGACAAGGTTGGCTACAACGCGGTCTTCCGCTATCCCACAACGGGTGGCATCCGAATCCTGTCGGATCAGGTGGCCAGTTGGGTCCAGGAGCTGAGGACCGGGATCGAAGTCGTTCGACTGAACCTCGGTGAGGGTTGGATCGAAGTTGCCGATGGCCGTCGATCGTCATTCGACACCCTGATATCCACCATCCCGCTCCCTGCGCTGGTCGATATCGTGGTTGATGAGCTGCCCCCCGCCATCGCCGCGGCGAGGAGGGCTCTCCGCTGGGTGCGGGTGTTCAACATCGCCCTCGGCGTTCGTGGGCCGGCCCCGGTGGAGGAACACTGGCGGTATTTTCCCGATCCCTCAGTACCGTTCTACCGGGTCGGTTTCCCATCAAACCACGGTCGCGTTGCCCCCGAGGGGTGCCACACGGTGTCGGTGGAGATCAGCCTCGACCCCGGGCAGGTCGACATCGACGGTGTTGCCGAGCGGGCAGAGGTGGCACTCGAGGCCTTGGGGCTCGTCGAACCCGATTGTGTGGAGGTCCGCCAGCACACCATGGTCGACCCCGCCTACGTGGTCTTCGACCACGAACGGCAACACGCGGTATCGACTCTGAGATCGTGGCTGACGTTGCATGGAGTTCGGCTGTGCGGCCGCTGGGCCGAGTGGAAGTACTCGGCCATGGAGGACGCTATCCTCGACGGGATGGCCGCGGCTCGTCGGATCATCAAGGAGTCGGCTTGAGCGCCCAGCGCCTACGAGTGCTCACAACCATCACGCGCCTCGAACTCGGCGGCGCCCAACGGGTTGTCCTCCACACCGCCCGGACCCTCGATCGACGCGACTTCGAGGTCGGTCTCGCCTGGGGCCCCGGCGATGTCCTCGACGACGAGGCGCGGGCCATCGAGGAACTGACGACCTATGAGATCGACGACCTCGTCCGACCCGTGGCGACGGTCCGGGATCTCAGGGCGTTGACGGCCCTTCGCCGGGCGATCCGTGATTTTCGGCCGCATGTGGTCCACACCCACTCATCCAAGGCGGGGGTCCTCGGACGGCTCGCCGCCCGACTCGAGCATGTGCCGGTGGTCATCCACACTGTCCATGGTTTTGGCTTCACCCCGCTGCAGCCCCCTGTCAAGCGGGCAATCTTTTTTCGCGCTGAAAAGATCGCCGCGGGGTGGACGGATCACTTCGTGGCAGTATCGCAACAAAATCTCGATCGCGGCGTCGAACTCGGTCTGTGGCGGGCCGCCCAGGCTTCGGTGATCCGCGCCGGCATCGATCTCGATCGTTTTCGCCGAGGGGGCGACGGCGCGGCGACGAGGCGCGAGCTCAAAATCCCCGACGATATTCCCATCGTCACCCAAATCGGTAATTTCAAGCCCCAGAAGGCACCCCTGGATTTCATCCGTGCGGCGGCGAGGATCGCCGAGAAGCTGACGGATATTCGATTCGTGATGGTTGGCGACGGTCCTCTCCGTCACCGGGCGGAGGCTCTGGCGGCGGAGCTCGGGATCGTCGATCGCGTGGTCTTCAGCGGATGGTGGCACGACGTGCCCGATCTCCTGGCGGCCACCACGGTATCGGTGCTGTCTTCTCGCCACGAAGGGCTGCCGTGTTCGGTGGTCGAGTCGTTGGCCGCCGGGGTGCCGGTGGTGGCCACCGCGGTGGACGGCACCCCCGAGGTCATCCGGCCCGGGGTCAACGGGGAGCTCGTTGCGCCCGGTGACCCGGCCTCGCTCGGGGACGCGATCCTCGGTATTCTCACAGATGAGGACCGAAGACGCGCCATGTCGGGCTCGGCCGCCGATGGTCTGGACGACTTCGATCGCGATCGCATGGTTCGACAGCTGGAGGATCTCTACAAATGCCAGTGACGGCGCAGTCCATTCTGATCCTCTACGCCTTCATCGTCGGGGCGGTGGTGGGGAGCTTCCTCAACGTGGTCATTTACCGCGTGCCGAGGAGGCTGTCCATCGTTCGACCACGATCGGCCTGCCCCTCGTGCTCGACCCCCATTGCGTGGTACGACAACCTCCCGATCCTGTCCTGGATCGTCCTCGGTGGGAAGTGCCGGAAATGCCGCACCGCGATTTCCTTCCGCTATCCCCTGGTCGAGGCCGCGGGGGGATCCCTGGCGGCCCTGGCAGTGGTGATCTACGGGGTGAGTCCGGTGACCATCGAGGTGGTGGTCTTCGCCTGGCTTTCTTTGGCGTTGGCGCTGATTGATCTCGAACACCAGATCCTGCCCGATGTGATGACCTATCCGGCCATCGTCTTCGGGTTGGTCTTTTCCTGGTTCGGTGGTCTGACCTTCTTTGTCGACTCGGTGGCGGGTGCATTGGTCGGCGCCGCCCTCCCGGCCAGCGTCATCCTGCTCTATCGCTGGCTTCGTGGTGTCGACGGCATGGGCTGGGGTGATGTCAAGTATCTGGCTGCCATCGGCGCGGTTGTCGGTCTCCAGGGGTGTCTCATGGTGCTCGTGGTGGCGGCGATCCTCGGCGCCATCGTCGGCGGGTTCTTAATCGCCACGGGCCGTGGCTCGGGTCAGACGGCGCTGCCCTTCGGCACCTTCCTCGCGGTGGCGGTGATTCTGTGGCTCTACCTGCCCGTATCCTGGCGTTCGTTCAGTTTTCTGTGAGCCTCGATCACCATTTCCTCGAGGCTGGAGTCCTGAAGATCCCGAACTGAACGCAGATCGAGCAAAATCTCGTCGTTGACGAGTCGACCGATCACGGGTGTCGCGCCCTCACGGAGCAGATCGAAGACGGCCTGGCCGCCGCCGATGGCCAGACCATAGCTGGGCATGGTCTCGTCAGGGGTGGTGCCGCCACCGAGGGCGGCCCGCATCTGACAGCCGCGCGCTGGAATGCCCCGTTTGCGGAGCCGACCACCGATGCCACGCGCCCGACGCGTGAGCGCATCCACCGATGCCGACATCATGGCGTAGAGAGGCACCTCTTCGAGTCTCTCGGCGTGGTGGGCGGCGAGCACCTGGTCCATGAGGCTCAACGCCGTCTTGTCGGGGCGGAGGGCGCGATAGAGCGGATGGCGACCGAGGGGTTCGACCCACTCACGGCTGCCGACGATGATCCCGGCCTGAGGACCACCGAGGAGTTTGTCGCCGGAGAAACATACGAGATCGGAACCATCGGCGAGGAGCTCGCCAACGGTATCTTCAGCGGGCAATCCCCATTGACGGAGATCGTGGAGACAGCCCGAGCCCTGATCGACGATCAACGGCAGCCCGTGGCGGTGGGCGAGTTCGGCGAGCTCGGCGTGGCTGGGCTCGGTGGTGAAGCCGACGATGCGGAAGTTGGACTGGTGGGCCACCATGATCGCGGCGGTGTCGTCACCGATGGCACGCTCGAAGTCGGCGAGATGGGTGCGGTTGGTGCAACCGACCTCGACGAGTTGACACCCCGAGGCCGCCATCACATCCGGCAGTCGGAACGAACCGCCGATCTCGATGAGTTGCGATCGCGAGACGATGACCTCCCGCCCCTTGGCGTAGGTACTGAGGATCAGAAGGAGAGCGGCGGCGTTGTTGTTGACCATCACAGCCGCTTCTGAACCGCAGATATCGGCGATGCGTTGGCGCAAGGGAGCGAGCCGTTGGCCGCGCCGGCCGGTCTCGAGGTCGAACTCCAGCGCAAGGTAGGACTCGAGACACTCGAGTCGGTTCACCGGAAGCGGAGATCGACCGAGATTGGTATGGATCAGTACACCCGTCGCATTGATGACCTCTCGATAGGCGGGACCGGTGGATCGTTCGAGATCGGTCAGGATCTCTCGCTCGAGGTTTTCGCAGGCCTCGGCCAGATCGGTTTTGTTGATGGCTCCCTCGGCGATGAGTCCGCGCAGGTTCTCGACCACGGTCCGACAGGCATCCATAACCGGTGGTCGGCCGAGTTTGGTGATAGCCTCACGCATGCTGGGGAGCTCGAGAAGGCGATGAATCGCCGGGATGGTGCGATACTGAGACTGCATGGGGCAATTGTATCCCGATGCGCTGCGACCGTCATCTGATATGCGGAAAGGGGTAGAGATGGATCTCGAACAGAAGATCCAGATGCTCGAGCGTGATCTGCGCGAGCAGGTCAAGAATTGGGAGCGTTTCTTTTCCGGTGGGCTCCGTGTGCCGCCCGAGATCGAACGGACGCGCTTTGCCCAGCGACTGCGAAGCCTTGCCGAGCAGACCTTCAATCGGCGATCGGACCAGTTTCGGGTTGAGCAACTGCAGCACCGTTTCATGAGCTACTCGCAGAACTGGGAGAGGATGCTCCGTGAACGCGAAGAGGGACGGTTCGCCAAACCCGAAGGGGCCTCCTCACCCCGGACACACCCCCATGTTGAAGAAGCAAACGGTCCGACCATCACATCCGTAGACTCTCCTGGACGCGGTTCGCTCTATGACCGGTATGTCTCCGCCAAGCGACAGCTTGGTCTCGATGTACGAATGGGGCGATCGGATTTTGAAAAGCAGCTCGAACTCCAGCGGGGCCAACTTCAGGACAAGCTTGGTCGCCAGGTTCAGTTCGAGGTCAGGGTGGAGGATGGTAAGGTGAAACTCGCTGCGCGCAAGGTGCGAAAACGGGAGTCGGGAACATGAAGCTCGCAACCATGGCCAAGATCCTGGCGACCGGACTGGCCCTCCTCATTCTGGTGGTCGATGTGGCCGCCAACGATCCGATCTTCGTCAAGTGGTTGGTCATCGATGACCCCGGTGACGAGACCATTCGCACCTACTGGGAGCGAGCCGAAGTCGGTGATCTCACTCCGGGAGAGTTGGTCGATCTCGGAACAATGCTCTTTTATCGGGGCTGGCCCGGCGACGCGTCGAACTACTTCAAACAGGCGCTGGATGCTGATCCAGAGATGGCTGAAGCGTGGTTCCGGATGGGGCTGGTCAAACACTACAGCGGTGATCTTGCCGGGGCTCGCTCGGCCTACAAGAAATGTCTCAAGTTGCAGAGCGGTCATGCCTGGGGAAATTTCTATCTCGGGCTGCTCGAAGAGCAGACGGGTGAGGCCAAGTCGGCCATGAAGCACTACGAAACCGCCTTCGAGCACGCTCCCGAGCTCGCCGATCCGAAGATCAACCCCGAGGTCCTCTCTTCTCGACTCCAACTCGGCGCCCAGGTCCGTCATTTCGACCGTGAGCGGTTCAAAAACATCATGCCCATGCCGTATCTCGAGCCAAAGACCATGCGAAAGGTCCGCAGACAGTTCGAAGAGGCCCCGGTGCCCACCCAGACACCGCAGCCCACCATCGGAGTCCGTGTGAGCCCGACACCGGTGCCCTCGGGCGATGAAGAGAGCACGGCCTCGAAGAAATCGAGGAACTCGCGTAAGACGACGGCCGCCGCTGCAGGTGGCGCCGCCGCCGCGACCACTCGATCGACCGGTGGGAGTTCCGGTACGACTTCCAGTGGATCGAGCAGCAGCGGGAGCGGCAGCTCGGCCTCGCCGGATCCCGGCAGCACACCCTATGGATTCCCCACACCCCCGCCCGATCGGGGAACAACCGGCAGCGGTGGTGGTGGTGACGTCGCTCCCCGGATTGGTGACACCTCGCCGGAAGCCTCGCTCAAGCCGGTGTGGCCGGGTCTCTACGCGCTCGCAGAGGTCCTTGTCTAGTTCCCGTCCAGAATCGGCGCTTTTCGGCAATCTTGGCGTCAGACATTGAAACGAAAGTGGACAATGTCTCCGTCGAGCACTTTGTAGGTCTTCCCCTCCAGCCTGAGAGTTCCCTTCTGTCGGCACCCCGAGAGCGAGCCGACCTCGAGGAGTTCTTCCTCGGGCACGACTTCGGCCCGGATGAATCCGCGCTGGATATCGGAGTGAATCTGGCCGGCGGCCTCCAGTGCGTCGGTGCCGTCGAGGATCGACCATGCCCGGCACTCGTCTTCGCCAACAGTGAAGAACGAGATCAGACCGAGCAGCGCATACGATTCCCCGATGATGCGATCCAAAGCCCTGTCTTCGAGTCCGAGATCTTCCATGAAGACGGTGGCGTCATCACCGTCGAGTTCGGCGAGTTCGGTCTCCAGGGTGGCGCAGACCCGGGTGAAGGCGAGCCCCGAACGCGAGGTCCAAACCTCCCATCCCGGTGCGGTGAAGGGATCCGAGGCCACCTCGTCCTCGCCGACGTTGACCACCACCAGCATGGGTTTGAGAGACAAGAAAGTGAAACCGCGCAGCTTCTTCGAGGCGTTGGCATCGAAGGACTCGTTGCGCAATGGATGACCGGCTTCGAGGACCTTCAAGCAGTTCTCCAGAAGATCGCGTTCGCGCTCGAGTTCCGGGTCACGTCGTTTCTGGATGTCCTTGCGGAGTCGCTCGAGTCTCTTCTCGACGACCATCTGATCCTGGAGGATGAACTCCTCTTCGATATGCTCGAGATCGCGGAGGGGGTCGACCGAACCGCTCGGGTGGGCGACAGCTTCGCTCTGGAAGGCCCGGAGGACCACCATGAGAGCGTCGGCGGTCCGCAGCTCGGGCATATTGAGGCTGGTATCGCCGCGGTGTTCGTCGGGGATTCCGGGAACATCGGCGAACCGGATGGTCGCCGGGGTGGTCTTCTTCGGTTGGTACATTTCGGCCAGCGTGTCGAGCCTCGGATCGGGCACCTTGGCGATGCCGATCTGAGTCACATCGCGGCGGCCGCCCCCGGGCGTCGGGTCCTGCCCCGTGAGGAGCGCAAAAAGCGAGGTCTTCCCACTCGCGGCCAATCCCATGATTCCGACTTCCATCGTTCCTCCCCAGCCCGTGCCCGGTGTCGAGGCAAACGGGGGATCTACTGTCAACTGTCAACTGTGAACTGTCAACTCAACCGACCACCGGTTGCCGGCGGACAAGCAACGATGGTGCGCCGACGAACCCTCGGGGTGTCTGGAACCAGGACAGGTCGGTTCCGACCGCGTCGATACGCCGCAACAGCGTGCCCAGACTACCGGACAGCTCGACCACCGGGTGCCAACCGCGGATCCGCTGCCGATCGAGCCAGACCCCCGAGGCGATCAGGCTGTAGGTGTCGCGCTCCAGGTCGCAGATAACGGGCGCGAGGGGGCGCAACAGGTACAGGGCGCGAGTGCTCGCGGCCAGGAGTTCACCGGCGGGCATGCCGTCGTGGGTCAGAATCCGCAGATTGGCGAAACCGGTCGATGGCCGGTCGCGATAGGAGAACCGCACCGCACCGCCGCGGGGGACTTCGTCGAACCGGCGGGCGTCGGAATAACTCGCCACCCGGTGCCGCGGGGCGCCCTCGTCGAGCAGGAGCGTTCGGCCCCCCGGCAGCCCCTCACCGTCGCATGGACTCACCACCGGCGCCGATGCATCCGACCGATCGTCAACCACGGTCAATGCGTAGGCAGAGAGGAGGCCATTGGTATCGAGCAGACCCGGCAGCGGGTCGGAATCGACGTGGGTGGCGAGAAAAAGAGGAGAGATCCCGGCCATGAGCTGTGCGCTCACTTCCGGGTGGAGGATTAGATCGTGCAGGCCCTGGTCGGTGGCGATTTTGTGGCGGGTCAGAAGGGCGCGGTTGCCGATTCTCGCGGCCAGGGAGGCGGCGTCAAAGGTGGAGGGGTCCGGGATGTGGATCCACTCCCGCCACGTTCCGGGGCGATCGTCCACCAGGACTTCGACGAGGATGGACGCCACCATCCGATCATGTTCGGCCGACCAGTCTTCGGCTGTCGAGAGGTTCCAGCGATAGGACCCCTCCTGGACGATGGCTCGGCCGAGTCGGAGTCCGCCGCTGGACACGGTAGCCAGGGCAATCTCGAGCTCCGAAGTGATGTACTGGGCCCACCCCTGTGCCGGCATCTTGGGTCCCGGCGGAATCGTGGTCGTGCCGAGCAGGCGTGGCGGAGGCATGGGATCGCTTGAGGGAGTGGCTCCCGCCCTGGCGGCATCGACCGCCGTCCGCGCCGCCGATGGATCGAGGCTCGACGCCGCAGCGAAACCTGCGCGGTCGCCGTCGAAGAACCTGACGCCAAGCCCGCTTTCCTCGATCTGCGCCGTTCGTCGGAGTTTGCCGTCAACAAAATCCGTCTGTCGGGTCAGTGAGGCCTTTGCGAAGACCTCCCACCTCTTTGCATTGGATGCATCGAGAAGCGAGCTGCAGCTGTCGACAGCCTTGCGCAGCCGCCCGGCGCGATCCCCCTGATCTCGTGGTGTGCTCATCACAGAACCTCGAGGCGACGAACCAGAATGGTTGGGGCTTCCGATCCGGTCGGCAGGGGCAGGCCGTCCTTGACGCACCAGCCGAGACGCCAGTCGGGGGTCGGGTCATTCCCGACGGCGGGGTCGATCCCGGCGAGGATCTCGGTGACGCCGCCGGTGAGTTCAAAGGGATTCAGCGGTCGGCGCCTGCGCCCGTTTCGGATCTCGAACCCACGTTCCACCCGGAGAACCGTTCGTCGTGACACCGGATCGACGGTTGCTCCGGAGATTCGGGTGATGACGAGACCTCGGGACTGATCCGCCTCCAGAGCTTCGGGTGACTCGGATCCGGACGAGATCACCAGATTCGACAGCCGGGGCACCGGGGGGTGTCGCCAGTCGGCACGACGTCCACGACCGGGATCAACATCGCAGAGTTCGGCGGTCTCGCGATCACAGAGCAGGCCACAGAGCCGCCCGGATCGGACCAGAGTCACGGGCTTCGCCGGAACCCCCTCGTCATCGGTGTCAAACGCCCCGGGAAGATCGGTACGACCGGGATCATCCACCACGTCGATCTCGGCTTCGGTGAGATTGGCTCCGCCGAGACCGGCCAAGGGGGACCTCCCGGCCGCGATGAGGTCGCCCTCCACCAGATGACCCACGAGTTCGTGCAAGAGCGCCCCTGCGGTGCCGTTGGTCAGCACAACCGGCACCTGCAGGCCCGGAGGTGGGCTCCACCCCTTGGCAGGAGCTGCCTCGAAGACCGCCCGGATCCAGTCGCCGAGACGGGGTTGGCCCCAGACTGCGAGGAGGGCGCCGCCGACATCCGGGCCCGTCTCGATGCGGACCAGGGAGGGACTCGTCACCTGACGCCAACCATCCCGACGGATCACGACGGCCCGTCGGGAAAGATATCGGACGATGGCGCCCCGATCCACCAGGCGATCGGTGAGATTCCGAGCCCAATCGACCCAACCGGGCGACGGGTCGAGATCGGTGGCCGGCGGTGGTGGTCCCGGCGGCACATCGAGACGATCGGCAAAGTGCGAGACCAGGTTGGACACCGCCCCTGACGAGACGCCGGCGGCGGCGTGGATCGCCCATCTGGAAGGGAATCTCCATCGCGCCGCGCCACCCTCCATCCGGCACGAAGCGACCTCTGTGCCGGCGCTCACGCTGATCTCCAACCGGCGCTCCAAGAACAGATCCTCAAACCGTGGGTGGGAGCCCGAGAGATTGCGGCAGCCGTCGGCAAGCTCATCGAGCCATCGGCGGTCGAATGGGGGTGGTTCGGGTGCGGATCGTTGCACTCCGGTATGGTACCTCTGCGGACGTGAGTGTTCAGCTCCATGTTTGAGTGGTATGAATGTTCGAACGATAAGCTCTTACCGGGGTAGAATACCGAGGTGGCCCGCGTAGGTACGGGTTATCGCAGAGGAGGTCGCGGATGGCGAACGATGTGCTCGAGAAGGTCGAAAAACGGCTCGCCAAGGGCCGCCTCGGGGGTGGTCAGGATAAGATCGACCGACAGCACGATCAGGGGAAGCTCACTGCCCGGGAACGTATCGAACAATTCCTCGATGAGGGAAGCTTCGAAGAAACGGATGGCCTGGTCGAGCACCGTTGCACCGATTTCGGAATGAGCGAGAAGAAGATCGCCGGTGATGGTGTGGTGACCGGGCATGGACGGGTTGACGGCAGACCGGTCTATGTCTTTGCCCAGGACTTCACGGTCTTCGGCGGATCGCTGTCGGAGACCAACGCCGCCAAGATCTGCAAGATCATGGATCTGGCCTTGAAAGTGGGGGCGCCGGTGATCGGGCTGAACGACTCCGGCGGAGCCCGAATCCAGGAAGGTGTGGGTTCCCTCGCAGGATATGCCGATATCTTCCTGCGCAACACCATTGCCTCCGGTGTGGTGCCTCAGATTTCGGCGATCATGGGACCGTGCGCCGGCGGCGCCGTCTACTCTCCGGCGATCACCGACTTCGTCTTCATGGTCGAGGAGACGTCCTACATGTTCGTGACCGGGCCGGAGGTCATCAAGACCGTGACCCACGAAGAGGTCACCATGGAGAAGCTCGGTGGCGCCATGACCCACAATTCGGTCTCCGGTGTCGCCCACTTCGCGTCGCGATCGGACACCGAGTGTCTCGCCGCCATCAGGCGGCTCCTGTCGTACCTTCCCTCCAACAACTCCGAGAAACCGCCGGTGGCGGAGTGCGAGGATCCATTTGACCGCGAGATCCCCGAACTCGACACCTTTGTGCCGTCGGATCCCAACAAGCCCTACGACATCGTCAAGCTCATCCAGTGGGTGGCGGACGACGGTGAGTTCTTCGGTATCCACGAGCACTACGCAAAGAACCTCGTGGTCGGTTTTATCCGGATGGGCGGCCGGCCGGTTGGAGTCATCGCCAACCAGCCCGCCCACCTCGCGGGGGTACTCGATATCAATGCCTCGGTCAAGGGCGCACGCTTCGTGCGGTTCTGCGATGCCTTCAACATTCCTCTCTGGATCGTCGAGGATGTGCCGGGCTTCCTGCCCGGGACTGCTCAAGAGTGGGGCGGGATCATCCGCCACGGCGCCAAGCTCCTTTATGCGCTGGCCGAAGCCACTGTGCCCAAGATCACCGTGATCACCCGCAAGGCCTACGGCGGGGCGTACTGTGTGATGGGTTCCAAACACATCCGTACCGATGTCAACCTGGCTTTTCCCACCGCGGAGATTGCGGTCATGGGGCCGCACGGCGCGGTCAACATCCTCTACCGTCACGAGATCCAGGGCGCCGAGGATGCCGAAGCGAAGAGGGCTGAGCTCGTGGCCGAGTATCAGGAGAAGTTCGCCAATCCCTTTGTCGCCGCCGAGAAGGGCTATATCGACGAGGTCATTTTGCCGCGGACGCTGAGGCGCAAGCTGATCGCGGCCTTCGCCCTTCTGAGTACCAAGCGGGATTCCATGCCCACCAAGAAACACGGCAACATTCCACTGTAAGAATTCTTAATTTTGAATTTTCAATTCTCAGTTACGGACCAGGACCGGCGAGGAGCTCTTGGTGAGAAGTACGGGCAAGGAACCGTAGGCGGGTCCTTTGCCCGCCCCCAAAGCTATTCCGGTTTTCGAGCTCGCACTGGCAACTATGCGATGGATAATTGAGAATTAAGAATTGAGAACTCAGAATTTTGCAACGCATGTCGGGGGCCGAGAATGAAACTGTTGGTTGCCAATCGCGGCGAAATCGCCGTTCGAATCATCCGCGGCTGTCGTGAGATGGGCATCGAGACCGTCGCCGTCTACTCCGAGGTCGACAGGCGCGCACCGCACGTTCTCATGGCCGATCAGGCCTTTTGCATCGGGCCGGCCGCTGCCTCCGAGAGCTATCTCAGCGTAGATCGGATCCTCGAAGTCGCCAAGGCCAGCGGAGCCGAGCTCGTTCATCCCGGGTACGGATTCCTCGCCGAGAACGCAGAATTCGCCCAACGAGTTGAAGACGAGGGCCTGACGTGGGTCGGGCCGCCGCCGGCTGCGATCCGGCTGATGGGATCCAAGACCGAGAGCCGCAAACTCGCGATCGAGACGGGTGTCCCGCTGGTTCCGGGGATGGTGGAACCTCTGGAGGATCTCGCCGAGCTCGAGGCCTTTGTTGATGAACACGGGCTGCCGGTGCTGCTCAAGGCGGTTGCCGGCGGTGGTGGCAAGGGCATGCGCGAGGTCCACAATCGAGCCGGTCTGGCGACCGCCTTCGACCGAGCGAGATCCGAGGGAGGCGCCTATTTCGGAGATGACCGGGTCTATGTCGAACGATTGGTTGTGAAGGCCCGACACATCGAGGTCCAGGTGGTCGCCGACCAGCACGGAAACGCGGTCTATCTCGGTGAGCGGGAGTGCTCCATCCAGCGGCGTCACCAGAAAGTGGTGGAGGAGTGTCCGTCGCCCGTGGTCGATCCCGAACTCAGACGGCGCCTCGGAGAGGCGGCGCTGGCCATCGTCCACGGATCGGGGTACCAGTCGGTTGGGACGGTGGAGTTCTTGGTCGATGGCGACGGCAGCTTCTATTTCCTCGAGATGAACACAAGACTCCAGGTCGAGCACCCGGTGACCGAAGAGGTCTATGGCGTCGATCTGGTGCGGGAAATGATTGGGCTCGCCCTCGGAGAGAAGCTCACCTGGCGTCAAGGGGATCTCCAACCCCGCGGTCACTCCATCGAGTGTCGAATCTACGCCGAGGATCCCTTGAGGAATTTTGCCCCATCTCCGGGGCGGATCAACCTGCTTGTGCGACCCAACGGGCCCGGGATCCGAATCGACTCCGGGGTCTTCCAGGGCAGCGTCGTTCCCCTTGATTACGACCCCATGGTCGCTAAGCTGGTGGTATCGGCGCCGAATCGGCCGGCCGCGGTTGCCAGGTTGCGTCGGGCACTGCAGGAGTATCAGGTGCGCGGCATCGCGACCACGTTGACGTTGTTCCGGGCGTTGGTGGAGATGGACGAGTTCATCGAGGCAGAGTTCCACACCGGTTTCCTCGATGAGCTGCTGGCCACCCAACGGTTGGCCGAGCTGCACCAGAAACAGGACCCCGAGGCCGAGGAGGCGGCGGTGATTGCGGTGGCCTGTCTCGCCACCCTGGAAGCGGGAGTGGTTGAAGGCGATCCATATGCCCACGGTGAGGCGAGCCATTGGTGGCAAGAAGGCGTCCGGCAGCACCACGGGAGGTTTCCGCGATGAAGTGGATCGTTCGCAACGGCGATGAGAGCAGCGAGGTCGATGTCGAACGGGTCGCGGGTGGGTTTGAAGTCGTGATGGGGGCCAAGCGGCAACGCATCGACATCATCCGTCTCAACGGTGCGGTCGCCTCGCTCCGTTATGTCGATGACGGCCGGAGCTTCTCGGTGAGCTATCAAAAAGGTCGGGGGCGTGAGTGGCGGGTCGCGGTGGGTGAGCGGGACTTCGATCTCGAAACGCTGACCCCAGTGGAGGCCATCGAGGCCAGCGCGGCCTCTGCGATGGGTGGCCCGAGCCGGCTGACCGCGCCGATCCCGGGGAAGGTCGTCAAGATCCACGTCGAGGTGGGTGATGAAGTCGAGGCGAGTCAGCCGATGGTGGTACTCGAGGCCATGAAGATGGAGAACGAACTCGCCGCCGAGCAGGCGGGCAGGGTGACCGCGGTCCACGTCGAACCCGGCCAGACCGTCAGCGCCGGAGACCCGCTGGCCGATCTCGAGTAACCGCGCCCTAAATTGAGCGATTCTCACCGGCTGTGCTGGAGACCGGAGAGGATTGCTACTCCCTGATCGTGACTCTGGTCGTCGCGAAGGAGGAAGTCTGAGTGACCGGGTCGAGAAGACCCACCGCCACGTTGTGGCTGCCCTCCTCCATCAGGAGGTTCGCCGTGATGGTGTACCGCCGGAGCTGGGCATCGTCATAGTCGGCCGCCTTGACGCGGATTTCGTGAACCTGACGGACCACATCCGAGCGATCACCCTTGGTGTTGCGAGCGGCGAGAAACATGGTGACGTTGCCGACGTAGTCCTCGCCCTCGGGCAAGAGCGTCACCCTGCGCAACGGGAATGACAGTTTGAAGGGGACCATCCACCTGGTCTCGCTGGCCGGTCCCTGGTCGCCGATCTCCACCATGATCTGCATGGGGTTGTCTTCGAGGGGAAACATGAGCCCAGTGACCACCTTGTCCTGGACCCTGCTTTCGAGGCTCTTCTCGACAAAGCGTCGTCGGTATCGGATCCGGTACTCGGGGTGATCTGGAATTTCGACCTTGATTCGGTGGACCTTGTCGAGGCCGCTCTGTTGGAGGGAGTACCCGAGTGAGTAGTAGGTGAAGAAATCCTGTGCGACCTTTTCCAGACCCAAGGTGAAATCATTGGTGTTGACGACAGCCGTGCCGCCCGTGTTGTCCGACATGTATCGCAGTGGGTCGAGATAGTTCTGCTGCCCCAGGTTCGCCGACATGGAATCTTGTGGGTTGCCGAGTTCAGATCCTGCGAGGGTGGGGTTCTCGAGGCCACCGACTCCGAAGGTATAGAAACTGATGTCCTGGGCATTGGCATTGGAGATCAACGAGGTGTAGTGGCGGTTCATGTTGTATCGGGCCGACTCGGTGATCGCCGAGGATTCGTGGAAGCTGTTGGCGTACGCATAGAAGAGGTCAAGACCGGCGATCATCGGCAGCCCGTTGGAGACATAGACGATGATCTTCTTACCCGGAAGACCGGACAGCATGGTCACGGTGTCTCTGAGGGCGCCGAGGGTGAACTGGAGCGAGTTTGCCTCTTCCTCGGCAAATCCGATCATCTGGCCGTGACCGCGGTTCATGGCCTGGATATCGGGTCGTGAACTCCGTTGACCCTCGGAGAAGCCTCGCAGGATGTCCTTGCGGTGGTTGTCGAGTTCGGTCCGCCCGCCGGTCGTCATTCTGACTTCGCGCAGGGCGTCGTTGATGGCACGCTGGTCATCGGTGAAGGACTGCAGCACATCGTAGGATTTCTGATAGGAAATGACCATCATCTGCATGGGTGGATGCAGGTTTTCTCGGACAAAGGACCGCATCTGGGTGATCAGCCGGTTGCGATCGAGGGCGCGCGAATTCTCATTGTCGAAGTAGAGCACCACGTAGACCGGTCGGAAACTCTCCTTGGTGAGATCCTCGGTGCCGGGAATCGGGGTTGGAGTGGGCCGGGTGGATGGAGCGCTGTCCGGGAGGTAGAAGCTGCGGTAGATCTCTTCGGTGAACAGATCGAAATTCGAGATCGGTTTGACGGTGCCGTCCTGGGTCAGGATGAAGTCGTCAGGCGTCAGATCGGTGACTGCAAGTCCTTTTTTATTGGTGACGTAGACATTGACGTTGACGACCGTGACATCGATTTCTCCCTCGTAGGGAACACCGCCCACAGCATCGTCGGTCACCGCTTCGGCCGGTTCGTCGATCTGGGCAGAACCGGAGACGACACCAAAGCAAAGAACCGCCACAAGGATCAACCACGTCTTCCTCATTTTCACCTCCGCGAAGAGTCTAACCCGAACTCCGGATGCCGATACCGCATCGCTGGGAGATGGATGTCAGCGCCCGGGTCGGGCGGAACCTTGTATCATGACGGCGCTGTGAGCTTTGAAAAGGCCTCCGACGAAGAACTGGTGCGGCTCGCCCTGGATGGGAACGAAGATGCGTTCACCTTCCTTGTGCGTCGCTATCAGAGACGTTTGACGGCGTTCCTGGGTCAGCTTGTCGGCGATATCGAACTCGCCAAGGAGTTGTGCCAGGAGGCATTCATCCGTGCGTGGAACGCGTTGGAGCGATTCAACCCGAAGTATCGGTTTTCGACCTGGCTGTTTCGTATCGGCCACAATCTCGGGATCGATCACCTGCGCCGCCGGAAACTCAAGACTGTGGCGTTGTACCGGACCGACCGCGATGGCGACGAGGTCGAACTCGTTGTGGAAGATCAGACCAAGGACCCTCTCGGCCACTTCGAAAACGCCGAGCTCGCCACTTCGCTCAAAGCGGCCATCGATGAGCTCCGGCCCGAGTACCAAGAACTCGTGCTGCTGCGTCATTTCGGTTGTTTGAGCTATCAGGAGATCGCCGAATTCAAAAAGATGCCGTTGGGCACCGTCAAGAACAAACTTTTTCGAGCTCACTCCGTATTACGAAAAGCACTGACGACCTTCCTTTGAGGTCGGCGGCGCCATGAGAGGAGGCCACGGTGGCACAATGTGAGGCAGTCCAAGAGCTTCTCGCCGAGTATCGCGGCGAGACGAACCGGCTTTCCGACGAGGAGCGCCGGCACTTCGAGCACTGCCCGCAGTGTTGCGAGATCGCGGCCGCAGAGAACGCCCTCGGGCTGATCTTTGCCAGGGTCGTGCCGCCTGGCGACCCTGCAATCGAGGAGCAGGTGCGGGGAGCCATGCGAGCGGCCCGTAGGCGTCGTCGGATCCTGGCCCTTCTTCCTGTTGCGGCTTCCCTTTTGGTGGCGCTCCTCGGAGCGGTGATGCTGGGGGGATTGCCCGGAGGCAGTCTCCTGGCCTTGCTCCCGGTGTGGTCCTCCCAGGGATGGGTTTCCCTCGCCGCAACCGCGGGTGACTGGAACACGGTGCTTCACACGGCCGCAGGATCCGCGACAGCAATCCTGGGCCCCGGAATGCTTGCGGCGGCGATCGTGGTCTCGCTGCTTGGTTTCGGGGCGGTTGCCGTTGCGACCCGTCGGTGGCGGCAGGTCTCGCCATGGCGTCATACCGGCTGATCCCGGCAGTCGCGATCGCGATCGTTTTTGTTGCGGGTTCACTGGAGGCGGCTGCGCCACCTCGAACCACCGTTTTCAACGACATCGTAGTCAATGAGGCTGTGGACGGGGACGTCGTGGCATTCGAAGCCGATGTTCACCTCGGCCCCATGGCGCGAGTGTCCGGGGACGTGATTGTCGTGGGTGGTGACCTTCGCCTCGATGCTCAATCACGAGTCGGGCGCCACGTACTCACCATCTTCGGCGATATTCAGGCAGCTCCCGGTTCGGTGGTCGAGGGCCGCACCCTGGCTTTCTCGTCGTTGTCGAGTGTGGTTCTGTCACCGGGAGAGGGCTTTCCTCTCCAGGTCAACCTTGCCGTTCGTCTCGTGACATCCGGAGGGTGGCTGCTCGTAACCACAGCCCTCGCCTTTGGACTGTCCACCCGGCTCCGCTACGGCGTGTGGGTGCTGCCTCGGCTCGGCGTCAAAGTGCTGGTTCTAGGGGTGGCGGCCGGGATCACGTTCTTCGCGGCTGTGGTTGCGGTCCTTGGACTCGGACCAACTCTCGGCGTGCCGCTTGCGGCGGGGTTGACCGTGGTTTTCTTCGCCCTGAGAGCGGTGGGTCTCACCGTCATCGGCGGGTTCCTGGGTGGGGTCATCCTGGGACGGCTGTATTCCAGGCCGCTTCCGTTGACCCTCGAGGTCTTCTTCGGTGTTCTTCTCCTGCTCATCCTGCGGTTCCTGCCGTTTGTCGGTGGCGTGCTTTGGAGTGTGTCGTCCATCGCCGCGCTGGGAACCGGGATCATTGCGCTGGCCGCTACCGTTTCCGGTGGTGAAACCGCGGTCAACCCGACCTGATCAGACTGATTTATCAGGCTTTATCACCCGAGGTGGCCAGTCAACGGTCCGGGTGCTATACTTCCGCCCCCTATGGGGAGAGGTGTGTGTGAAGATCGACCTTTCCAAGATCGAGGGTGAGCCCAAGAACTTTACCGAGACCTTCGAGCTCGGTGAGGACAAGCTCGACCCGGACCGAGTGACCGGAGGGATGAACATCCATCTGGAGGGAAGCGTGCGCCCGGTGGGCGATCACTTCCTCGTCGATGGCAGACTCAAAGCGACCAGCAAGATCAACTGCGGAAGATGCCTCGAAGCGGTCGATTGGCAGTCTGATTCGGATTTCACCGTGGAAGTCGCCCTTGCGGAGTCCGCGCCCTTGGATCCGGAGATCGCCCTGGATAAGGCGGATCTCGATATCATGTACCTTGAAACACCTATTTTAGAGTTAGAAGAACTCGCGATCGAGCAGGTCGAACTCGAGCTGCCCATCCGCGTGTTGTGTTCCGAAGAATGTGCCGGGCTGTGCCCGCGGTGCGGTGCGAATCGCAACCAGGAGGGTGCCTGCCAATGCGAACCGGAGGTCGACCCGAGGTGGGCGGCCCTGAAGGACCTCGCGGGTCAGGACCCGGTCGACTAGGTCCGGTGTGATGATGAGACGAAACGGAGAATTCTGATGGCCAATCCAAAACGCAAAATTTCGAGGACGCGTCGTGATAAGCGGCGCTCCCATCACGCGCTCGTGCCACCCGGCTGGAGCCTCTGCACCTCATGCTTCGAGCCCAAACCTCCGCACCAGGTCTGCCCCCACTGCGGCAGCTACAAGGGGCGGGAAGTGATCGAGGTTGAAGACCTCGACTAGCAGGCACTCGTGTCCGCCGAAAGGTACTGAAGGCACTCGGTGATGGCGACACGAGCGATCGCGCTCGATGCCATGGGAGGCGACGGTTCACCCCAGGTGCGGATTCAGGGTGCGCTGGACGCCGTTGCCGACTATGGGTTTCCGGTCAAATTGGTTGGACCCATCAAAAAACTCCGGCGGGAACTCGGACGGTTCAGAACCCTTCCCAGTGGTCTCGAACTCGTTGACGCCACCGATGTCGTCGGGATGCAGGATCCACCGCTGACGGTCCTGCGAGGCAAGCGCAATTCGTCATTGTCAGTTTGCGCTGAGCTGGTTCGAAGCGGTCAGGCGGCGGCCATGGTGACCGCGGGCAACACAGGCGCAGCGTGGGTCGCGGCAAAGACCTCCCTTGGGATGATCAGGGGCGTGGACCGACCCGCACTGGCCGCCATTCTTCCCAAGCTTGATGGGCACACCCTGGTGCTCGATGTCGGCGCCAATGTTGAAGTCAAGCCGCATCAACTGGTTCAATTCGCCGTCATGGGTGCGTACTACGCTTCAGCGGTGCTCGGGGTCGAAAATCCGCGGGTGGGCCTGATGTCAGTTGGCGAAGAGGAGACCAAGGGCGGACCTCGGATTCGACGCCAGTATCTGGTTCTCAAGGGCACGGGGATCAATTTCATCGGTAACGTCGAAGGACGGGATGTCTTCACCGGCGCAGTCGACGTGGTGGTCTGTGACGGTTTCACGGGTAATGTGGTGCTGAAAGTGGCCGAGGGCCTCGGTGAGATGGTCGTCGGGATGCTCAAAGAAGAAGCTCGGCAATCGCCCCTCTACGGCGCCGGCCTGGTTCTGGCCAAGGGTGCCTTCCGAAACGTCAAACGGAAGGTCGACTATTCAGAGCACGGCGGCGCGCCGTTGCTCGGAGTCGATGGAGCATGCCTCGTCGGTCATGGACGATCGACCGCGAAGGCGATCCGCAACGCCATCCGCTTTGCCGACTCCTACGCATCGAGCGATGTGATCCAGCATATCGGCGACAAGATTCGCGAGGTCTTTGCATCCCCCGATCAAACGGGGCTCGGCCGCGATGCTCGGTGATCCGGCGCGCCGGTCAACGATGGTGATTCGCGATCTCCGGTCTCCCGTTGAGAGCCTCGTAGCTGCTGGTTCAAACCGCGGCAGTTTTCATTGAATCAACTCTGAATTCACCCGAGCGACAAAGGAGTCACGATGGCACGCATCGCTGCGCTGTTCCCAGGTCAAGGCAGTCAAAAGGTGGGAATGGGACAGGATCTCGCAGATCGGTGGCCCGCCGCGGCTGCAGTCTTCACCAATATTGACGAAGGGCTCGAGGTGGGTCTTTCGGATCTGTGCTGGAACGGCCCGGAGGATGAACTTCGGCTGACCACCAATACCCAGCCCGCACTGCTCGCGCACTCGATCGCTGCGTGGAGAGTGTTGTCGGAGCATGGTTTCGCCGTCGAGGCCGCGGCCGGCCACAGTCTCGGTGAGTACTCTGCGGTTGTGGCAGCCGGTGGTCTCGAGGCGGTGGATGCGGCCCGCACGGTCCGCGAGCGTGGACGACTGATGCAGCTGGCGGTTCCCGTCGGCGAAGGAGCGATGGCGGCCGTTCTCGGACTCGACGACGAGATCGTCGTGGACCTGTGTGACAAGATCACAACCGATGGCGGCGAAGCGGTGGTCGCGGCGAACTTCAACTCGCCCGGTCAGGTTGTCATCGCCGGGACCGCGGGTGCGGTGGAGCGTGCGATCGAAGCGTGCAAGGAATCCGGTGCGCGCCGTGCGCTCTCGTTGCCGGTCTCGGCACCATTCCACTCACCCCTGATGGCGCCGGCGCGGGAGGGGCTCGAGCCGACCTTGAATGCGCTCGATTTCCACGATCTGGTGGTTCCGGTCTACCGCAACGTCGATGCCGAAGCCGTTCAGATCGTAAACGATGTGCGTGACGGGTTGATCCGACAGGTGGACGCTCCGGTCTTGTGGTCCCAAACGATCACCCGGATGCTCGCGGACGGATTCGACACCTTTGTCGAGGTCGGCGCGGGGAACGTGCTCTGCGGTCTGGTCAAACGCATCGACCGTTCGGCCACCTCGTACCCAGCCGGGACTGTCGACGGGGTCGAGAAGGTCATTTCCGAACTGGTAGTCTAAATCCCTATTTTCAACGACTTCTTCAGGTGCGTCAGCGCACCTGAAGAAGTCGTTGAAAATAGGGAAGAGTGTTAGATAGAAGAGACCAAGGAGGATGATATGGGTGACTTTGACGGCCAAGTAGCGGTGATCACGGGTGGTGCGCGGGGAATCGGCGCCGAAATCGCGCGCAAGCTCTCGGCTGGCGGCGCCCACGTCGTCTGTGCGGATGTCCTCGACACCGATGAGATCGTCGCGGAGATCAAGGCAGCCGGCGGCTCGGCCGAGGGCCGGCCGGTGGATGTCACCGATACCGCTGGAGCGGCCGAGGTCGTCAAAGCGATCCACGCCGATCACGGTAGGCTGGACATCCTCGTCAACAACGCCGGCATCACACGGGATCAGCTCTTGGTGAGGATGAAGCCCGAGGATTGGGATCTGGTGTTGCGGATCAACCTCGATGGGGTCTTCAAGATGACCCAACCGACGGCCAAGATCATGATGCGGCAAAAAAGCGGCCGGATCGTCAACATCGCCTCGGTGGTCGGACTCATGGGGAATGGCGGCCAGACCAACTACTCGTCGTCCAAGGCCGGCCTCATCGGGTTCACCAAATCTCTTGCGCGGGAGCTCGGACCGCGCAACGTCACCGTCAACGCGGTGGCTCCCGGTTACATCCAGACCGCCATGACCGACGCCCTGACCGACGATCAGCGCGAAACCCTGATGAAGAGCGTCGCGATCCCCAGGCTCGGAACGCCCGCAGATGTCGCCGATGCCGTTTCATTCCTTGCCGGCCCCGGTGCGTCGTACATCACCGGTGTGGTTGTCAACGTCTCCGGTGGTTTGTACATGTGAGCTGAGGGTTTTTTCTTCTCGATTTTGGCAAACAGAATCCCGCGGCCGAGCCGCGGGATTCTGTTTGCCAAAATCGAGAGAGCGGATTCTTGACGTGCGTTACACTTCTTGGTGGAGGCTCCAATGCCAAACGGTGGGATGAAGGTTGCCGACATCATGTCGTCCGATGTGGTCACTCTGATCGAGGACGAGACGCTGGCCCATGCCAAGAGCTGCATGGACCGAGGTCGGATTCGTCATCTTCCCGTCGTCCACGATGGAAAGCTCGTTGGTCTGGTGACCCATCGTGATCTCCTGGCGGCGTCATTCTCGATCTTCGCGGAGGTCGAACCGGCCGAACAGCGGCGGATCTTTGTCCGGGTGCCGGTGGCGGAGGCCATGCACCGGGATGTCGTCACGATCAGCCCACAGACCAACGTGGCCGAGGCCGCGCGGATTCTTCTCGACAACAAGTACGGGTGCCTGCCGGTGGTGGACGACGAGGGTGATCTGCTCGGCATCGTCACCGAGGCCGATTTTCTGCGGTTGACGGTGCGCCTTTTGGCATGACCATACTCGATTGGGTGCTGGTCGTGGTTTGGGCCGGCATCACCCTGGGTGGTTTCTTCAAAGGCGCCGTCCGGCTTGTCTTCACCTTCGGCGGTCTCATCCTGGGACTCTGGCTATCGGTCGTGGTGGGCCGGGATCTCGCCGGCGTCTTGGCCGATTCAGTGACCAACGAGTGGCTCGCGGTGGCCCTGGCCTATTCCATCCCGCTTGTTGTCGTCACAGTCCTGTGTCTGCTCGCAGGGTGGGGGATGGAGAAGACCCTCGAGGGCCTCAAATTGGGTTGTCTCAATCGGTTGCTCGGCGCGGCTCTGGCCGGCGTCGCCGCCGCCGTCGTACTGACCATGCTCCTGGTGACGGCGGTCCGACTCTCTCCCGAGCTCGCCGAATTCGAGCAACGGTCGGTGTTGCTGGCCCGGGCTCAGGCTGCGATCGGTCTGGCAGTCGAGATTCGAGGAGAAGAGGGGCTCGAGGCCGATCGTCAGGAGGCCGACGCACCCACCGAAACCGGTGAGGCCGAGACACCAGCTGAAGATTCGAGCGGCCGGTAGAGCGTATCGCGCAAAACCGGGGTCCGACCGGTTTCGCGAATCAGGAACTCGAGTCGCTGACGATCGAGACCCGTCCCCGCCGTCCCTCCGGCCGCATAGGTGATGCGCTCATCAACGACGGTTCCGTCGAGATCGTTGGCGCCGAAGTGCTGGGCGACTTGGGCGATCTTCTCGCCGAGCATGATCCAGTAGGCCTTGAGATGTGGGATGTTGTCGAGCACCAGTCGCGTTGTGGCGATGGTCTGGATATCGAGCCGGCCTCCTGTAGGCGGAAGATGATCGAGTTCGGTGTTTTCGGGGTGGAACGCCAGCGGAATCATGCACTGGAACCCACCCGTCTCGTCCTGCAGTTCACGAAGCGCGAGGAGGTGATCAACCCTGTCGGCGGCCGTTTCCACATGGCCGTAGAGCATGGTGCAATTGGATCGGATACCGGCTCGGTGGACCTCGCGGGCGATGTCGAGCCAGCGGGATCCATCGGTCTTGTGGTTGCAGATCTGGCTGC
>Ga0209344_10001597_pt1 | contig 28714 bp, 21 predicted proteins | sample Cruoilmetagenom6_FD_187293 | JGI IMG/M metagenome (GOLD analysis project Ga0209344, IMG submission 187293) | Oil polluted marine microbial communities from Coal Oil Point, Santa Barbara, California, USA - Santa Barbara Oil Seep Sample 6 (SPAdes)... | ecosystem: Environmental > Aquatic > Marine... | reverse complement strand
TTGGTGTAGAGCGTGTATTCCAGACACATAGCCCAATCGTTGACTCAATTGAAGTCAAACGTCGCGGTGATGTACGTCAAGCTAAGCTTTACTATCTTCGTGAGCGTTCAGGTAAATCTGCACGTATTAAAGAGAAATTGGCAAAAAGATAATCTCGCTTTAAGTCGAGCATTATCCGCTAATTTTTTAGTAAAGAAAGATGATGAAAAAAGCCTGAATAAGCAATTATTCAGGCTTTTTGTTTTTCAATTATTTCCTAAGCACTCGTTTATACCATTAAATTTACTAAATAATTGCTTCACTTGTGCTGGTTAAAATTTGTTAATCCTGCGTAGTTCACATGGATAATGTGAGCACTTAGCTTAACTCGGGTTCAGCTATCCTACTCAATAATGCTATTTAAGCACCTATCAGCGTTATTTTTTCGCCCAATAGCTCGCTATGGGTTGGTATAAATGCCTTGCTAAGCACTTAAATTTCATCATTGAGGTATTGTTTATCTATAACTCACCAAGATATATTGAATAATTTTCCCTATAACTCTATAAATTAAATGGTTAAAAAGTCCATTACCCCGAGTTGATGTTACTTAGGTTTTGTTTGCAATAAAAAATCTCTGCTCTCAATCCCAATAGCCTGCTATTGCTCCATCAAACGTATTGCCTTGATTTATTTTTTCTACGCATAAGAAGATCACAAACTAAATGAAGTTAATGGTATTAGCTATTCTAAACATAGCTTAATCACTACTTTCCTCGCAGGTATTTTGTTTCACAGCTGTGTTGAGTTGCTTGGTTGCGTGTAATAGCAATAGCTCGCCTTAACCCCACTGTCGGCTTTAAATTAGCATCATAATCATCATAATCATCATAAAAGTTAATCCGCTCGGTTTCATTTGACTTTTCCTTTCTTAAGCTGCAATATTCTAGCCTTTGAAAAATAAGACTATTTTGTATAAATATTAACTACGAGAGATTTTGACTTTATTCGAAAGCGTGCTCGTCTGCGATGCACTCTTGTTGTACGCTTTAGCTTGCAATGCCTCATAACAAGCTTGACTAGATAAGTTTATTATCGCGGTAGTAATGTCTTGGTGATTAAGTGTTTCCCGCCTAGAAATAAAATCAAAGCATATTGCTGTGCTATTAATAGTCTCTAATATCGTTATTGATAGCATTAGTTTTCAATTGCAGCGTTAACGCAATAATCACTTTTTTTGACTTATCTCAGCAATAATTTCTGATTGTTATTTTATATGGATATAGTTAATGAAATTTACTGAAAGGACATCATAGATGACATTTATTGTTAAAGTTTTATTTATTGATATTATTTTGGGTTGGGGCAGCGTTATTTTATTTTGGTCGGCTGCGGTATATTTTTGCTTTTTCGGCACTAAATCTTTAGCCAATATCGGGCAAGAAAAAATGCGTGCGATCAGTCACTTTTTTATTGGTTTGCCATTTTTTATTTTGTTTTATTTGTTAATAAAAATTAACGGTGTTCCTGAGTACATGGTTTATGACCATGTTAAGCCACAAGATTCAAAATATGGCAGTGTTTACCCCGCGGTTAAACTCCACCCGATATTACAATTTAGTCACTTTGAACAAGCCGGTATTATTACGGCTGATTTGAGTAAGTTTGTTGCTAGTACTAAGTTTTTTGATGAATTCAAGGTTAAGCGCATTGAGCATTACCCTTCAATCGATGGCTATGTTAGCTATGTTAACGAGGTCGTCATACTTGGACTGTTTTTCTTGTGGTTTTTATTGATAAACCGACTGCATAATTCGCTTGCGACCATTAGCCTATATCGACGCGCAATAGCAACGCCTAAGGTTAGTCACTATAAAGACTACCTTGAGGCATCACAGCCGGTAAGAATGTTGCAGCCCTTTAAGCGTAAAAAGGCCAGAAAAGCTTTAGCTGAAATTAGTAAAATTTATAATAAACAGTTAACGTCTTATCTGGCATTACTCAATCAAAAAAATCCGCAGCCAATATACGACTCAATGATAGCGCAATTAAGTCGTTGTACATCCCATAGCCCTACATTGCATGTCGATGTGGTATTTACAGAAATAGCCAGCAAGGCGCAGATAAAGCTGATTGATGATGCGATGGATTATGGCTCAGCCAGTACCTTACCAAGCGCTAAGCAATTATCAGATGGCTTTTCGAGCATTTTAACCACGACATTGAATAATTTTCTCAATGAAGACTATATTGTACCATCACCATTAACTGCCGCTGATATCCAAATAAAGCTGCCGTTGAAGGTGATTTATCAGCAAGATCCGTTGATATATATTGTCAATAAAGTTGAAAAGAAGTTTACTTGGGTGGCCTTCTTTCCACTCGCGAGCACCGAGGCTAACAGTTTTGAATTCGAGGGCTATTTTGAAAATAGGCCTATTCACACAGGCAAGTTTGGCGTTGATAAATGGCAAAAAATTGCCAGCGCTTATATGGCTAAAACCTTGGTTAAAAAATTCTTCCAGAGCAATGAAAATGGTGAAATAACAACTAGTGCTAAGAGTAAAGAAAAGCTTGCCGCTGAGTTAGCGGCAATTGCTCATCAAAAAGACAGCCTGTTTGATGAAATTTATAAAGAAACACTAAGTGCCGCGAAAGGTGAAATGGTCGATCAAGCGATTGCGCTTGCCATCCAACAAAACAGTGACAGCTTCGATCAAATATTTGCCAAAACTTATGACCTTACCATCACGAATCTCGATGGCGTTTTTGCTGACTTATTCAGCTCGGGGCTATTTAGTTTGGCAGATAGTCTAGAAGGAGAAGGATAGGGATGTTTAGGTTCTGTATTTTAGTATTGCTGCTGACCAGTTTCTCCGGCTATTGTGCCACTGACTCAGTCAAAAAGATCATTAAAGAACAAGTGGTGGCCCAACCGATAGAATATTCATTTCAAAAGTTGTTTAGCTTTATTAATTTTGACTACTTTATAACGCTGAAACAAAGCAATAGAGTGCATAGTGCCAAACGTGGTAAAGGCATAGCGCTGAAGATCAATAATTATCAGCCGGACGTTAAGTTTTCCGTGATACCGATAGAGGCGATTGGCGGGCAGAGAAGTTTGTTTGAAGATAACCGACTTTTTCCCGGTTCATATAAGCTGATTGCCAATAAAGGTACTAAATTGGCGCGCTTGACTATTTCGAAAAACCTGACGCTAGATTATTACCAATTAATGAAAGTGACCGGGGCAAAAAGCGATTTAAGTTTTGGTCGACTTGAAGTTAATTCAAAGCCTTTGGCAGCAGCCATAAAAATTGCTAACTATGACCTTGCTTACCACAGTGGTATGCAGCTACCCGTTGGCGAGTATGACATTTCGATTGCTAAAGCGGGTTACAACACGACCAGAAAAAAAATTCATATCGTCAAGAACAAGCTAAACAAAGTTGATGTCAGCTTAAATCTCCTCCCGTCTAAACCTAAAGCTAAACCGCCAGTGGCCAAGACTAAAGTAGCTGAGGTCAGTTCGCCAACACAGCAGCGCAATGAAAAGCCCGTTGAAACTAAGCCTACAGTAACTGCCGACAAGCGCAAAGAGACAATCGAGCGCATTAGCATTACCGGACGTTTAATGCCAAGAGAGGTGCTTTTTAACTTTGAAGTAAAAACGAGATTGAGAGATCGCATTACCTTAATCCTCAGCAATGACGATGATCAGCCGATAGAAATATCTCAAAAAACTAAGGCTAAACGCTTTAACTTGAGCGCTAAAGTCTTACCGGGAACATATCAGGCAATCTTGACCACGAGAAAGCATGGTGATTTTGACTTAGGTGAAGTAGAAGTAAAAAACCAAGCAACTAATAACTTCAAATACTTATTAACCCTAAGGTAGTCAGTTAAGTTGCATTACTAAGAGCCGCTATACAGTGCTAATTTTTTACCTTTGTTGTTTAAAAAGACATACTATTTTGAATTATTAATAGCGAAGTCGGCTGTTTTTTACAGTAAATGGATATAAATAATTCCTTAATATTCGACTTTAGTGGTGTATTACAGCGCTAAAACTTAGGCTATGATGTTGGTAAGTTTACCTGGCGTAATAGCTGATAGCGAACGTGGATTTACCTGTCAGCAAGCCATAAGATATTAAGAAACCAAGGATTAAGCATGCAAAAATTAAAAAGCCGTTATCCCGTATTAGCGCAGGCAAAAGCCCATACTCACATTGATGCAGCGACATATGATGCTATGTATCAACAGTCAATTGAGCAACCTGACATTTTTTGGGCTGAGCAAGCACAAGAGTTTCTTGATTGGTATAAACCTTGGGATACCGTGTCTGAGGTTGACCTGAAGTCGGCAAATATCAAATGGTTTTCTGGCGGCAAATTAAATGTCAGCTATAACTGTATTGATCGTCACTTAGCTACTAAAGCTAATGAAACTGCGATTATATGGGAAGGTGATGACCCAAGTGAAGATAAAAAGATCACTTATCAAGAGCTGCATGATCATGTTTGTCGCTTTGCTAATTTATTAAAAGCACGTGGCGTTAAAAAAGGTGATAGGGTTTGTATTTATATGCCGATGATCCCAGAAATTGGCTATGCCATGTTAGCGTGCGCGCGCATCGGCGCTGTTCACTCTGTCGTGTTTGGGGGGTTCTCAACTGAAGCAATACGCTCGCGCGTAATTGATGCTGACTGTCAAGTGGTGATCACCTCGGATGAAAGTCTACGTGGTGGTCGTGTTATCCCGTTAAAAGCTAATGTCGATGCCGCGATTGCTGATTGTCCTAATGTTCATTCGGTGATTGTTGTTGAAAGAACCGCCGGTGATGTGGCTTGGAATGATAAAGTTGATGTTCGATATCAACAAGCAGTGGCTAAGCTTCCAGCCGTTTGTGCGCCGGAAGTGATGGATGCAGAAGATCCGCTCTTTATTCTTTATACCTCAGGCTCAACGGGCACACCTAAAGGGGTGCTTCATACCTGTGGTGGTTATTTACTTTACGCGGCCATGACTCATAAATATGTCTTCGATTATAAAGACGGTGAGGTTTACTGGTGTACGGCTGATGCAGGCTGGATCACCGGACATTCTTATATCTTTTACGGCCCACTCGCCAATGGCGCGACCACCTTAGTTTTTGAAGGCGTACCGACCTATCCGGATGCCGGACGCTTTTGGCAAGTGTGCGATAAGCACCAAGTAAATATCTTTTATACCGCGCCAACCGCCATTCGTGCCTTGATGAGTGTCGGCGACAGCTTTGTTGAAAAAGCTGACTTATCCTCATTACGCTTGCTAGGCACAGTGGGTGAGCCAATTAACCCTGAGGCTTGGCATTGGTATTATGAGGTGGTAGGTAAAAATAATTGCCCGATCGTTGATACTTGGTGGCAAACGGAAACGGGTGGTATTTTAATTACTTCATTGCCGGGCGCAGTAGATATGAAACCGGGCGCTGCAGGTAAGCCTTTCTTTGGCGTTAAACCGGCACTATTTGATAAAGACGGTAATACTTTAGAAGGTGAAAACCAAGGCTTGTTAATGATGACAGGCAGTTGGCCAGGACAACTCCGCAGTGTTTATGGTGATCATGAACGCTTTTATCAAACCTATTTGAGTCAATACCCAGGGAATTACTTTACCGGTGACGGCGCTAAGCGCGATGAAGATGGTTTTTATTGGATCACAGGTCGGGTGGACGATGTCTTGAATGTCTCTGGCCACCGTTTAGGCACCGCGGAAATTGAAAGTGCGTTAGTATTACACCCCGCGGTAGCTGAAGCGGCTGTGGTTGGTTACCCTCATGAAATTAAAGGTCAAGGTGTTTATGCTTATGTAACCTTAATGAATAGTGCTACCGAGTCAGATGCGCTATTAACGGAATTAACTGAGTTTGTTGCCAATGAATTAGGGCGCTTTGCTAAGCCTGATTATATTCAATATGCTCCAGGACTGCCTAAAACCCGTTCGGGTAAAATTATGCGTCGTATATTACGTAAAATTGCTGAAAACGATCTCGATACCTTAGGTGATACCTCAACCTTGGCAGACCCCGCTGTGGTCGATCATTTAGTGAGTAATCGCAAAGTACAGAGCTAAATTACTGACAACATAAGTTTTTTCGATAAATGTAGAAACAAAAGCGCCAAATGGCGCTTTTTTTAACTAAAAATTTTAATAATAGGGCTGTACCTGAGTAAATTATAGTGTAAGATATTCAATACAAAATAAGTAAACTTAAATTTACACTAGTAAGGTGGAGGGGAAATGCACAATCTACACTATCGATATTATTACCTCCCATACTTTAGCTAGTCGCTCGCCTAGTGCTTTTGTTATTAGTAAAAAATAACGGCTAAGCAACATCATACCAACTTAAATTAATTGCTCTATATTCAGGAAAGCCCCATGTCAAACAATACTGTAACTGCGTCCGCCAATAGTTCTATGCCTAAAAGTAGGCTAAATGATATCCATGTTAATGCCGAAGATGTCTTAATTACGCCTGATGCCTTAAGAACTGAATTACCTTTGCCAGAGTCCGGACGAGTTTTTGTCAAGAATGCCCGTCAGATCATCGCTAATATTATTCATAAGCAAGATCACCGTTTATTGGTGATCACAGGTCCTTGCTCTGTGCACGATGTCGACGCGGCAAAAGCGTATGCCAGAGAGCTAAAAGTCTTACACGACAAATATCAAGATAGTTTATACATAGTGATGCGGGTTTATTTTGAAAAACCACGTACTACAGTGGGCTGGAAAGGACTGATCAACGATCCGCATATGGATGGCTCATTTGATGTTGAAAGTGGCCTGCGTAAAGCACGCGAATTATTGATTTATTTAACCGAACTAGGTTTACCGCTGGCAACAGAAGCGCTTGACCCGATTAGCCCGCAATATTTAGCTGAGCTATTTAGTTGGTCGGCTATTGGCGCACGCACCACAGAATCACAAACCCATCGTGAAATGGCCAGTGGTTTGTCAATGCCAATTGGCTTTAAAAATGGTACTAATGGTGGATTGGGTGTGGCGATCAATGCCTTACAGTCTGCCGCATCCTCACATCGTTTTATGGGCATTAATCGCCAAGGGCAAGTGGCTTTAATTAAAACTTCAGGTAACCCAGACGGTCATGTTATTTTACGAGGCGGAAAACAACCTAATTATGATTCTGTGAATGTTGCTTTATGTGAAGAAGAATTAGCCAAGCAAAATTTAGAGCCGGGTATTGTTGTCGATTGTTCACACGGTAATTCTACTAAAGACTACCGCCGCCAGCCTTTAGTCGCAGATAATGTTTTCAACCAAATTTGCGAAGGTAATAAAACCATTATTGGTATTATGTTAGAAAGTAATATTAACTCAGGTAATCAAAGTGCTGATCTCCCGATTGAAAAACTTGAATATGGTGTTTCAGTAACCGATGCTTGTATTGATTTCGATACTACAGCAAAACTTATTTCAGCCGCTAGCGCTAAGCTTGAAGCGGTATTAAAACAACGCATTAATCCAGCAAGTTAGTGACTAGGAAGCAAGATTAGCAATGAGCAACAAACCTACATTTGAGCAGAAGTTAAGCTTATTACGTGATGAAATTGACGAAATTGATCATCAGCTTGTCGCGCTATTAGCAAAGCGTCGTGCTGCTACCACTAAGGTGGGTTTATTAAAAAGCCAAATTGGTATGCCTATTTTCGCCCCTGAGCGTGAAGAGAAGTTGTTAGCGGATCGGCGCCAGCAAGCCATCGATGTAGGCCTGTCGCCTGAGTTAATAGAAGATATTTTGCGTCGCTTGATGCAAGACTCTTATCTTAGCCAAGATGCCAGTGGTTATCGTTGCATCAATACTGCTTGCAACAAAGTGGTTGTTATTGGCGGTGAGGGTCAGTTGGGACGCATTTTTGTCGATTTATTTAGTCGTTCGGATTATCAAGTGCAGACTTTAGAGCAAGCGGATTGGCCTAACAGCGCTGATATACTAGCGGGCGCAAGCTTAGTGATGGTAGCCGTGCCTATTCGGTTAACGGCGACGGTTATCCAAAAATTAACAGCCTTACCTGCAGACTGTATTTTGGCGGATGTTACCAGTATTAAAGAAGCACCTCTGTATGAAATGATGAAAGTACATGCTGGGCCTGTTGTCGGGTTACATCCGATGTTTGGTCCTGATGTCACTGGCTTAGTGAAACAAACGATTATTGCCTGTGAAGGACGTTTAGCAGAGCAGTATCATTGGCTATTGGAGCAATTTCAAGTGTGGGGCGCGAAAATATATCCGGTTCAGGCACAAGCTCATGATCAAGCTATGTCCATGGTGCAAGTGATGCGACATTTTTCAACTATTACTTATGGTTATCATTTAATGGCCGAAGGCGCGGATATCGCGCAGCTGGTGGAAATGAGCTCGCCTATTTATCGTTTAGAGTTGATCATGGTTGGGCGATTATTTGCTCAAAATCCTGAGCTATACACAGATATTATTTTTGCCAATCAGGACAATATTGCCATGATGAAGCGCTTCGCTTATCGCTTTCTCGAATTGCTCGAAGATGTGCAAATAGGTGATAAGGCGGCCTTTACCGCGATGTTCTCCCAAGTTGCCGACTGGTTTGGCGATTATGCTGATATTTTCTTACAGGAAAGCAAAGCCATGTTGATCAAAGCCGATCAATTGAAAAAGCATTAAACAGATTAAACAGTAAGCAGGTTAAACAGTAAGTAGGAAGTAAAGGAGTAATTATTCTGCACCTTTTCCCTCGCATCTATTGTTCTCCCAAGTTGCCGACTGGTTTGGCAACTTTGTTATTAATACACTGAGCTGATATTTTCTTACAGGAAAGTAAAGCCATGTTGATCAAAGCCGAACAACTGAAAAAGCATTATGCAGGTTAAACAGTAAGCAGGAAGTAAAGGAGTAATTATTCTACACCTTTACCCCCGCATCTATTGTTCTCCCAAGTTGCCGATTGGTTTGGTGATTACGCCGATATTTTCTTACAGGAAAGTAAAGCCATGTTGAGCAAAGGCGAACCACTGAAAAAGCATTAAATAGCGAGTAAAGCCGTCAGCTTCTGCAGCTTTATGGTAACATCGGTTGCTTGACACTATAGCGCTTTTAGCCGTTATGACGAGTTCACGACTTTGCTCTTGCTGCCGTGATGTTTTCTTGCCGGAAAGTATCACCTTGTTGAGCAAAACCGCGCAACTGAAACAGCATTAAACAAGGAATGAAATGAGAGCATTATTGGTTATTCTATTAAGTTGTCTTCCCCTTATTCTGGTTTCAGCCTGTGCTAATAGTCATGTAGAAAAGTCTACTATGGCTATTGGTGTAGTTGGTCAGCAGCAATTAATCACTAACCATCCAGACTTTTTACAAAGTTATCAGGCATTTCAGTTATCTGCGCTTGAAGTTGCCGAAATTAAAAGCTGGCCCAGTGATTTACACATAGATATTTACTTTGGCACTTGGTGTCATGACAGTGAACGGGAAGTGCCAAGGTTTTTAAAAATGCTGACCGCAAACTCAGTGCTTTCTTATCGCTTAATTGCTCTTGATTATAATAAAGCAGAGCCAAGCGGATCTGCGCAAAAGCACGCGATTAAATACACTCCGACCTTTGTGGTTTATCAAAACAAACAAGAAATTGGCCGTATTATAGAACGCCCGACAGTGTCATTAACCGCTGATATATCGGCAATGTTATAACCACATATGGCAAGTTCTCTAGTAGATTAGCTAAGAAATCGCACAACAATAGTAGAATATTTAGTGCGATTTTTATTTACCTGCTCTTTAGCCACATTTTGAGTCACCGCAATTCAGGCAGGTTGCACAACCGTCCAGTAACAGCACCGACTTTTGGTAACACTTTTTACAGCTTGTTGCCGTGTCAGGAAAGTTAAGCTGATCGCTGTCACTTTCCACAGCACTTGCCGCTATCGCCGCTTGCTTTTTCTGTTGCAAATAAGCTTGTTGGTGAGTATCAATTTCGCTTTTAGGTAACATGTCTAAAGTTTTTAAATGGGTTTCAATGACATGACCGATATCAGCAACGACCGATGGCATAAAAACACCTGTGCCCGGTTGGTAATAGCCGCCTTTAGGATCAAACACCGCTTTGAGCTCTTCCACTAAAAAAGTGCAATCACCACCTTTACGAAATACCGCAGAAATGACCCGCGTCAAGGCAACAATCCAAGCGTAAAACTCCATGTTTTTTGAATTAACAAACACTTCAAACGGACGCCTGACTTCATCCACGGTACCTTGATTTAATAAAATATCATTGACGGTAATATAGAGAGCATGGTCTGATACCGGTGGTTTAATTTTATAGGTAGAACCGACCAACATTTCAGGACGCTGGGTTTTTTCGGTTAAATTTACCGTTGCTTTACTGTTATTACCTAAGGGTTCTATTGTTGTTTCTAGCGCCGCTGATTTAACTTTTACGGCGCAAATACGCTGGCTTATTTCTTTCATCATTATGATTCCATTGTTGTACTTTAACGTGCTAAAGCTTACCGTAATAACCTTCTTTTAAGGCGTCATGTAAATTGGCGGCACTATGTACTTCACCGTCGTAAAGAATTTCTTCGTTACCTTTTGCGGTGATGGTTGTGCCATCAGCAAGGGTGAATTCATAGTCGACTTTTTCTAAGTCGGTTTCTTTGACTAGTACCCCTTGATGTACTTCTGGATTAAAGCGAAAGGTAGTGCAACCTTTGAGGCCCTTGTCATAGGCATAAAGGTAAATGTCCTTAAATTTTTCATAAGCAAAATCGCTGGGAATATTGATGGTTTTTGAAATTGAGGAGTCGACCCAATACTGCGCAGCCGCTTGAATATCAACATGCTCTTGTGGGCTGATGACATCGCTAACGATAAAGTACTTCGGCAGCTGGTTATCCCCCTCGGTCGCATAGGCTTGTGCGTCTGGGTTGATCATCTCGCGATAAGCCAAGAGCTCATAACTTGATACCGCAACCGATTCTTTCGATTTTTTACCTTGGCGAATTATATTGCGCTGATATTCATGGGCAAAGCTGGGTTCGATACCGTTTGAAACGTTGTTACCTAAACTCAATGCCAGTGTTCCTGTTGGCGCGATTGAGCTGTGATGGGTAAAACGCGCTCCGACTTTTGCTAGTTCGGCAATTAATTCTGGTTGTTCTTGAGCAATGCGTTGCATGTAGCGACTGTATTTTGCATGTAATACCGCCCCTTTAATACTATCGCCTACTTTTATACCGTCTTTGCTCATTTCAGGGCGCTTATTGAGCATCGCTTGATCAACAATAAAGCTTTGTTTGAGTATTGGCGCCGGGCCTTTTTCTTTCGCAAGATTTAGGGCTTCTTGCCATCCTGTAACGGCCAGAACTTTTGAGACTTCTTCGGTAAATGCGATGGCTTCTGGGCTGTTGTAAGGTATTTTAAGTAGAGTAAGTGCTGAGCCTAAACCCAAATAGCCCATGCCATGGCGTCGTTTGTTTTCGATTTCTAAACGTTGCTCGGCCAGTGGTAGGCCGTTTATTTCAACGACGTTGTCGAGCATACGGGTGAATATGCGGGTTACTTTTTTAAATTTCTCCCAGTCAAACTGGGCCTTGCTCGAAAATGGCTGTGCAACGAATTTTACTAAATTGATTGAGCCTAGCAAGCAGGCACCGTGTGGCGGTAATATTTGCTCGCCACAAGGATTACTGGCGCGTAATTGTTCGCAAAACCAGTTGTTATTCATCTCGTTGGCATGATCAATTAAGATAAAGCCAGGCTCGGCATAGTCAAAGGTATTGCTCATAATCATATCCCACAGGCGTTGTGCGGGAATATGTTGATATATCTTACAGGCGATTTGTCCTTGCGGGTTTAAGATATAATCGTGCGCTTTAATAAAGTCAGCCTGAAAGTGACTTTCCTTAAAGCGCACCTGTGAGCTATCACTCAGATCAATATTATCTGCCAAGACTTCTTTTTGTGTCAGTGGAAAAGTTAATGGCCAGTCGCGGTTATTTTTTACCGCCTTGATAAAGTCATCACTGATCAATAATGAAAGGTTAAATTGCCGTAAACGGCCGTCTTCACGTTTAGCGAGAATAAATTCTTTGACGTCTGGGTGAGAAATATCAAACACACCCATTTGCGCGCCGCGTCGACCGCCGGCTGAGCTGACGGTAAAACACATTTTGTCATAAATATCCATAAAGGACAGTGGACCAGACGTGGTGGCGCCAGCGCCAGCGACATAAGCGCCACTAGGTCTTAAGGTGGAAAATTCGTAACCGATACCACAACCCGCTTTCAGGGTTAAACCCGCCTGATGTACGCGTTGCAAAATACCGGTCATGGAATCTTCAATCGTGCCCGAGACGGTGCAATTGATGGTCGATGTTGCGGGTTTGAAATGCTCTGCGCCAGCATTTGAAATAATACGACCTGCGGGGTAGGCGCCAGATTCCATAGCCCAGAGAAACTCTTCTTGCCATTTTTTTTGATCTTTTATTTCAATGGCAGCTAAGGCTTTGGCAACCCGCATAAAAGTATCACTAACAGAGTCTTCTTGGCTGTTGCCGTGTTTATCCTTTAAACGATATTTCTTGTCCCAGATATCGTGTGATGCTGGCTGTAACGATAAAGCGTTCTTTTTTTCGCTTATTTGTGGGGTAGCTTGCGCTGTATTTATTTTCGATGCATTCATGATAGGGCTATTTTTAATTATCGAGTGAGTTGGTTTATATATAATAAGAAAAATGATGCTACGCACAAGTCGATAAACTACATATGCGCATCCAAATCAATATTTGGCACAATATATTGTGTTTATTTGTTTTTTGTCTTGTAAGTGATTTTTATCAAAATAGCTCCCACTTTTAATATGACAATATCTTCATTAAGCGCTAAACAGAGGCAAGCTAATGTGATTCAAGTAAGTTTTTTATGACTAATGTCATGGTTTTGATAGTGTGGAAGTTTAAAAGGCAATTATAAAGCTAGCTAGATGAGCTGCGTGATAGTGATTTAATAGCGGTAGTCACTATTTTTAAGTTGGTATGCTTAGAAGGGTGACACAAGCGTGATTCATTCACGCTTGTTGAAGTAGGGTTACTTGCTTGGGGCAATAAAGGTGCTAGCGACGTTAGCAATATTATTAACACTGCTTGAAAGTGTTATCATTTCCTTAGTCACAACATCTGTTTGCGCCCATGTACGCTCAATCGCCAGTTGTACGTCTTTAACATGCTCATTAATACTGACGGAGGTTACACTTTGCTGCTCAGTTGCGGTAGCAATTTGATTAGCAACATCAGCAACTTTTTGCACGCGGTCGACAACATCAGCAATTTTTTGATTCGAGCTTTCTGCGATCTCGGTACATAATTGCGCTTCGTCTTTGTTTTTCAGCATCACGGCAACCCACTGCTCGATGGTCACTAACATCACAGATAAACGTTGATGAATTTTTTCCGCTGAGTCTTGCGTACGAGACGATAGGTTGCGCACTTCGTCGGCAACAACGGCAAAACCTCGACCATGTTCACCTGCACGCGCGGCTTCTATCGCGGCATTTAATGCCAGTAAATTGGTTTGATCGGCTATCGACTGTATTTCTTCCATCAAGCTACTGACGTTATTAGCCGATTGCGTTAGGCTATCGGCTGACGAAGAGGCTTGGTCAATATCATTCGCAAGTGCTTTAATTTTATCAGTGGTGGAGAAAATGCCTTGTTGTGCTTGCTCACATTGGCTAAAGGTTTCAGCTAAATCGCCAGCAGCGGTCGCGACATTGGCGGAAATATCCGTGGTAGTGGTTTGCATTTCAAGCATGGCTTGACTTAATTGCTCTATCGCACTTTGTTGGTCGGTGAGGTTTTCGCGCGTGGTACTAATGCCGGCTGTGACATTATCCATAACCGCACTTATTGGCTTTGTGATATCTAACGTGCGTTCAATAATCGCGCGCAGCTTTGCTTTTAACATCGAGAAATTAAAGTCAAATATACTGGCGGTTCCCGTACCAAAGTAGACTTTTCGCGAAGGTGAATCATACATAGACTGCATGCGCTGTGCGCGCCTAGCCGTAGGAATAATATCTTGCCAAAATACCGCGACAGGGGTTGCTGCGCATAAAGCGGCAACAAGAGAATGGTATAAGCCAAAATGGCTGAAAATAAAGTATTGCGCAATAGCACTGATGACTAATAAAAAAGCAAACTTATGATTTTTAGAAATTTCTAAATTTGCCCAACGATTGCGGTTGTTAATGGCTGAATAGACATCCGTAGCGCGGGCAATGAGTGCTGGCTTTGCTTGCGTTGCAATAGCTTGATAGCCGATGATTTTACCATCGTGGTATTGTGGCGTAATAAAGGCGTCGAGCCAAATATCTTGCTGGTTTTTGCTTTTATGCCTGAGCAGTCCTTGCCATGAAAAGCCCTTTGCTAAGGTGCTGGCAATTTCATCGAGAATGCTTTTTGGCATTTCGGGATGAAAATAGTTTTGCTGGAGTTCTTCACCGACCAGTGTCGAGTCTAATCCTAATACTGCAGCATAAGCTGAATTTATGTAATTATATTTACCTTGAATATCAGTAATACAAATAAGTTGCTGCGCTGACGAAGCCATAACATTCCTCAATTTAACCTATTGGGCCCAGTGTTACCCTCCAAGCTTGCCCTAAGCTAATACTGGAAGATAAATGAAAGCTGTCGCGCGCTAATATTTAATTGCGATACCGACAGTGATAGAACTATCCAACCAAAGTGAATTGTCAAAGTTAGCACTACAGACATTCTGTTGACAAAACATGGCGTCGTCCTGGTCAATCAGTGTTGCATAAGCACGCAGCTCTGTCACTATGGCGATATTTTTGGCTACTTCATAGCGGGTACCAAAGGCTATGCTGGCTGAGGGGTAGAGTTCTTCGCTACCTTGTTCAGCATCAAAGTATGCACCACCAAGACCTAGACTCATAGTAGTAACATAGTTTTGTTGTCTAAACAGTGCCACGCCGTTGAAGTGCGCATAAGTGATATCGAGCGAGTTACTGGTGCTATTTTCACCGATAAAGTCATGGCTAACACGGTTAAAAAGTACTTGCCCTTGACCATTGAGACTTTTTTGCCAAGCAATACCAAGCGCAATATTGCTACCGGAGTCAACATTAATGTCACTGCTATCAGTTGCAATAAGATCTGGGCTGTACATTTGACCAAACATAGCGCTGATTTCAATCTGGTTTGCTAAAGCGCTCTTCGACGATAACAAACTGTAGATAATGACCAATGATATTAATCGGATGTTTACTTTCATTACAACGTATCCTTTGGTTTGTTATTTTTATCACCTAGCCAAATACTGTTACTGATTTAGGCTAGGTTTTTAGACCACTACAATATTAAGATTAACCAAATAAATCAGTCAGCTTTTTCTTTGCTTTTTCTTGCAGTTTCTCTTTCGCACTATCGGTCAGTTTATTCTTTTGGGTTGCTTTCGCTTGTTGCCAAACTTTAGATAATGCTTGTCTGACAATCTCACTGCCCAATTGACTTGCGGGTAAACCGGCATCACCGCCAATATTATTTAAGGTAATATCAGGTAATATAGCACTATGTTCTTTATTGCCAAAGGCGCTTAAATCAAGGGTCAGTGCGGTACCAGCCAGGATGATTTTACTAACCTTAATTTTTGGTTCATCGCCGGTATTTGTGTTATCGGCAGCACTTGCATCAGCTTTAGGTGTATTGCGCTCAATCGCAGCTAAAATATCTTGAATATTAGAACCGCCGGTTTGGGTAAATTGTACAAAGGCTTGTGGCGAGTTGATGACAATAGCGTCAATGACGATAGGTGATGAGGTTAAGCTTTCTAAGTTGATATCGAGTGTGATTTCACCCAATGCAAAGGCATTAGCTTGGCTATAAGTTTTAGGGTTAGTTAAGTTGACTCCTAAAATACTGCCGGCACCACTGGTCAGCTTAATATCAACCGACTTTACTGTTACCGTCTGTTCAGTTACTTGGCTGCCGACCGTTTCAATTTGATTTTTAACATAATCATTCAGAGATCCCCCCGCTAAAAACCAGAGAGCACCACCAGAAAGTAATAATAAAACGACAATAATTGAGGCAATAATTTTCACGATTTCAATCCTTAAATTGTAAAAAAATGACGTAATAGCGCAAGGCTAGAATTTATCATTTGGTTATAAGTACAGCTAAATTATATCTTAATAATCACAAAGTTAATTATTTTTCTCATTTGCGACCAATGTCGTAAATCATAAGCTAAGCGGTATCGAGCGTTAAAACTAACTAGGTTATAGTTATACTATTATAATTTCGAACATTTAGAGAGTTTTTTATGTTTAATGCAATTAGTCGTCGCCTACCTTTGTTGTTACTTGTTGGCATCTTAATTAGCTTAATTGTTTATTTACAATGGCCGGAAACAACGACAGCACAAGAAAAAAAACAACGAACTGTCTCGGTAAAAACGGCCATAATAGCGTTAGCTGAATTTCGAGATGCGGTCGAAGCTATTGGTACTTCTCGGGCCAATGAGCAAGTACTGATCACCAGCAAATATTCAGATTTAGTGGAAGATATTTCCTTTCAAGATGGTCAGACGGTCAAAAAAGGCGATATTTTAGTGCGACTGAACAGCCAAGAGGAAGCGGCTAGAGTTAAAGAGTTGCAAGCTAACCTTGCAGAGTCTGTTGCTCAACTTAATCGTTTCCAAGACTTATTTGAGAAAAAAGCCACCTCTAAATCCTTGGTTGATCAACAAGAAGCAAAAACCAAAGCGATTGCTGCACAGCTGCTTATTGCGAAAATAAAATTTGATGATTTCACCATTAAAGCACCATTTTCGGGAGTGTTGGGCTTTCGAGAAATTAGCCTCGGTGCTTTTATCAATGTGGGTGATGTTATTGCTAGTTTAGATGATTTAAGCGTTATTAAAGTTGATTTTTCGGTGCCAGAGCGTTACTTAACCACGGTTGCTATCGGGCAAGCGATTGAAGCGACGAATACCGCCTACCGATCAAAAGTATTTACCGGTAAAATTACCTCGATAGCTTCTCGTATTGATCCGGTTACCCGCACCTTAAAAGTGCGCGCTGAAATACCCAATGTTGATCATAAATTGCGTGCAGGTATGTTGTTAAGCCTACAAGTGGTACGCAATATTGAGCAAATATTACAAGTGCCGGAAAGTGCTGTTATTCCAATTGAAGACAAGCACTTTGTCTATATTGTTGAAGCAGGTAAAGCGATAATGAAACAATTAGAAATCGGTCGTCGTCATCGTGGTTTTGTTGAAGTACTTAGTGGTGTTGATGTTGGTACAGAGGTGGTAATTGAAGGCGCATTAAAATTACGTGATGGCACCAATGTTAGTGTGTTAGGGAGTGAGTCGTGATTTTATCTGATCTTTCCGTTAAACGCCCTGTTTTTGCCACGGTTATCAACTTACTGTTAATCACCTTTGGCATTGTCGCGTTTTTAACCTTACCCTTGCGAGAATACCCTGATATTGATCCACCGGTTGTGAGTATTAATACCTCATATCCAGGCGCATCGGCGGCAATCGTTGAAAGTAAAGTTACCCAGTTGCTTGAAGACAGAATAAGCGGTATTGAAGGGGTTAAATCAATTAACTCCACTAGCCGCGTTGGCCGTTCGAGTATTTCCATTGAGTTTGAACTTGATCGCGATATTGACGCCGCCACTAACGATGTTCGCGACCGAGTTTCACGGGCGTTAAATAATCTGCCAGAGCAAGCTGATCCGCCGGAGGTTTTTAAAGCCAACGATGATGAAAGCTCAATTGCATGGTTCGTCTTACAAAGCGACACCATGAGTACTTTACAGCTCACCGATTATGCTGAGCGCTATATTGTGGACCGATTCTCAGTGGTTGATGGCGTGGCGCGAGTACAATTAGGTGGCGCTAGAACCTATGCCATGAAAGTGTTGTTGAATCGCAAAGCAATGGCCGCTAGAGGCGTTACCGTTAACGATATCGAACAAACGTTACGAGCGGAAAATGTCGAATTGCCAGCCGGTAAAGTTGAGTCTATTGATCGCGACTTTTCCATTCGAGTTGAACGGAGCTATTTAACGGAAAATGATTTTGCCACTATGGTGGTGGCGCGCAATGATGATAAGTCATTGGTATACCTAGGCGATGTCGCGAAAATTGGTATGGCGGCAGAGGATGAAGAAAACTTATTTCGCGGTAACGGCAAGAACATGGTCGGCTTAGGTATTATTAAGCAATCAAAAGCCAATACACTAGAAGTAGTCAAGTCGGCTCGAAAAGAAATGATGGCGATCCGTAGCGGTCTACCAGAGGGCACCACGATCACCAATAGTTATGACTCATCGGTGTTTATTCAGGGCTCTATTGATGAAGTATACAGTACACTCGGCATTGCGATGTTGATGGTCGTGTTGGTGATATTTCTATTTTTAGGCAATGTTAGGGCGACACTTATCCCCGCGGTTACTGTACCTGTGGCACTGATCGGCTCTATGATGGTGTTGTCTTGGTTTGGCTTTTCCATCAACTTATTGACCCTGTTGGCGTTAGTGCTAGCCATCGGTTTAGTGGTTGATGATGCTATTGTGGTGTTGGAAAATATATATCGACGTATTGAGCGTGGACAAACGCCATTGCTCGCGGCCTATGAAGGCGGTCGAGAAGTGGCATTTGCTGTTATTGCCACGACTTTAGTGTTGGTGGCGGTTTTTGTACCGTTAATCTTTTTATCGGGCAATGTCGGGCGATTATTCACTGAGTTTGCCATTGCCATTGCTGCCGCGGTGATCTTTTCTAGTTTAACCGCACTGTCACTGACCCCAATGATGTGTTCCAAAATGTTAAAACATAAAGAACGTAGTTCGTCATTTGGCCAGAAACTTGATCAAGGTTTTGCTAAGCTCGAAGCAGCTTATGGTCGTGCTTTAAGAAACAGTATTCATCAGCCGCTGATGATTCTTATTGTCATCGTTTTGGCTTTGCTTTCTGTTTACAGCTTATTTAATCAGTTGCCTTCGGAATATACCCCGAAAGAAGATCGTGGTAATTTTTTCGTGATGATGCGCGGTGCGGAAGGGGCAAGTTATGAAAACAATGTTAAAAATATGGAACAAATAGAAGATAAGTTGTTGGCTCATCAAGCAAGCGGTGAACTCGAACGTGTGCTGGTGCGTGTACCTGGTTTTGGTGGTGCTGGTGGTATTGCGATTGTTGGCATGCCCGCATGGAAAGACCGCATTATTGAGACTTTTGAGTTTATTGATAAAATCAATGGTGAGTTAGCGCAAGTGACCGATGTTAGAGCGTTCGCTATGATGCGACGAGGCTTAAGTGGTGGTGGTTCGGTTTCACCGGTAGCCTTTGTTTTACAAGGCAATACCTATGAAGAGTTAGCTAAATGGCGTGATATTATTATTGCCAAAGCGCAAGAAAACCCCAATCTGCACAGTATTGATAGTGACTATAAAGAAACCTACCCACAATTATTGGTGAAAATCGATCATACCAGAGCATTTGATTTAGGGGTCAGTGTTGGTGATATTGGTCGGACACTGGAAACTATGTTGGGGCAGCGCCGTGTCACTAACTTTGTCGAGCGTGGTGAGGAGTATTATGTGGTGATTCGCGGTGAAAAAAGTGATTTCACCAGCCCGAAAGATATCGATAATATTTTTGTCCGCTCGACGGTTAGTAATGAATTGGTGCCATTATCGAACTTGATCACCATTGAAGAGAATGCCACTTCATCACAACTGAACCGTTTTAATCGCTTACGCAGTGTCACGATTAGTGCCAGTTTAGCTAATGGTTATGCGCTCGGGGATGCCTTAGACTTTTTAAATAATGCCGTGGCTGAAAGCTTGCCTGAAGAAGCACAAGTTGCCTATAAAGGCCAGTCGCAACTATTACAAGAGTCTGGTAATTCTATTGCCTTTATTTTTGTTTTAGCGCTGGTGATCACTTACTTGGTGTTGTCTGCCCAATTTGAAAGCTTTATTCATCCTTTGGTGATTATGCTCACGGTACCGCTAGCATTAGTCGGTGCTTTGGCCGGGCTAAACTTGATGGGCATGAGCCTTAATATCTACAGTCAAATCGGTATTGTCATGTTAATTGGTTTAGCGGCGAAAAATGGTATTTTGATTGTCGAATTTGCCAATCAGCTGCGCGACAAGGGCCTAGCGTTTGAAGAGGCCTTAGTTGCTGCAGCCACCCAGCGTTTAAGACCAATTGTGATGACGACATTTACCACAGTGACCAGTGCTATTCCGTTGGTACTAGCGGTAGGGCCTGGCGCTGAAAGTAGAATGGTGATCGGTGTGGTGATTTTCGCAGGGGTATCATTGGCGAGTATCTTTACTTTGTTTGTTGTCCCTGGCGCCTACTATTGGCTGTGTCGCCATACCGGTTCACCACAAGTGATCAGCCAGGAAATTGCTCGTCAACAAGCGCAAATCAATAGTACTGAAGGTTAACTAGTTAGAGTTAAGGTTAAAAACAGAGCGCATCAGTTCATAAAGCCCATATTATCGCTAGGTTATATGGGCTTTTTGTCACTTGGCTGTTGCATATCTGGCCAAATTTAACGCGGTAAATATAGTGTTTACTTATATCACTTAGCCACCCTTTGTATAAAAAAGCAACTGCTTGATTAAATTTTATACATAAGATATAAAAGAGAAAAATAATAATAATAAATTTGGAAAATATTAATGTTTAACGTTAATAAGAAACTCTGGTCATTTAATTTTGGCTGCTTGAGCGCTGGCTCATTAATTTGGCTCGTTCACATCGGTAATGTGGCACCAGTGCCAAGTATACTCCATCCACACACTGACTTTATCCTTGATTACTATCCCGGTTCAGTGACTGCCATTAGCGCCAGCATGGTCAGCTTATTGTTGCTAGTTTTCATGCGTAAAGGTTTTCAATTATGCGCCAGTGAACATACCTTTTGGTTACTCTTACCGACGTTGTGCTTTATCAGTTTGTCCTTGTTAATCGCCCAGTTTATGTTTTCGGCGCTGATGTTTGCCGCGATCCCTACATTAATTGTTTTAATGTTTAGCGCGGTCATGTTTCGTTTAAAGGCTAGAAAAATAGCGGTTACTTAAGCTGAGTTGAGCGCGGTTTAAACGAGCAAAGCGATAAATGTAAAGCGCGCTACAACTGTCGAAATGATGATCTGAAATAAGGCGCACTGCGACTGAATTTGTTTTACTGAACAGATAAAATATTTTTACATTTCTTTAGGTTGCAGTGATATGAATAAATACAGCAAAATTATCTTACTAGCATTAGCATGTTTCTTTTTATTTGTTGGTAGCAAGAGTGCTATTGATACTAAGCCTTACGCAGAGCTAACTGATATAAAGACCTTTGAAGGTATGATTTATAAGTTACATTGCCCACATAAGGGGGCAGCGGCGCTATCGTTAGATAATTCAGTGTTAACCTTTAATTTGAGCGTTAAATTTCGTGCCGATTATTGCAGTGGCAATGAGTCAGAGGCGCTGTTAGGTAAAAAGGTTAGTTTAAAGGCACGGCAAGTTAATGGCGATTTTTATCAAAGCTATGAAATAACAACACCCACGCAGGTTATTTTAAGCCCTGAAGATATTGCCGCTGATCAAGGTGGCTCGACTTTTGGTATGTTTTTCTTAGCTTTTTTAATTTTTGCCTTTGTTATTTATAAAAGCAGTAAGAAAAAGCTCAGTTAATCTGCACTATAATACCAATTTTATTAATTAAGTGAGCTACTTATTCATTTTAACCATTAAAAATTAGCAGCTTATAAGCATAGTATTAACGAACAAAGGGCAGATAAACTGCCTTTGTTCTTTGCTGATTTTAGACAGCTCAGCTTACTTTAACGCACTACTGGGGACATTGGTTGGGCTGATATGTTCGATAGGGTAGCAGCCTAAAATCTTAATAAAATGAGTTTGCGCGGTGATTTCACTGATCGCTTCTTGTAGTGCTAAATGCTTTAAATTGGCTTCAACATCAATATAGAACATCTCTTCCCAAGGACGGCCTTGAATAGGTCGCGACTCAAGTTTGCACATGTTAATGCCTTGCTCTTTTAACACCAAAAGACACTCGACTAGTGCGCCAGGTTTATGGCCTGTAGCAATAATTAAGGTAGTTTTGGCAGGAATTTGCTCAGCAACTTCAATGGGTTTACGGGCAACTAGAATAAAACGACTATGGTTTTCAGCTTGGTTGGCGATCGATTTTTCCAAGGCATGCAGCTGATATAAGTTACCGCCTTCTTCACTGCCAATAACCGCCACACTGTCGTCTTGTAATTGATAAACTTTTGCCATGGCATCGGCGGTACTTTCACAATATTCAATACGAATATCATTTTGTTTATCAAGAAAGTTACTACACTGCGCGAATGGTTGGCCATGAGCGTAAATGGTTTTAATTTTACTTAACTGGCTATTAACCGCAGTCAGTAAGCAATGTTCAATTGGTTGGGTGATTTCACCGACAATCGATAAATTGGTATGTTGTAAAACATCATAAACTTCGTTGATACTGCCTGAGCTGGTGTTCTCAATCGGTAACATACCGTAGTCAACCGTGCCAGACTCCACTTGTTGCATGATCTCAGCAAAGCTTTGACAGCCATGTTCTATAATCTTCTCAGCACGACGCGAAAAGTAACGATGGCTAGCTAGATAACTATACGAGCCTTTATCACCAAGGAAAGCAACACTGACGGTTGGCTCTTGCATATTGGGATTGGCTAAGGTTTGCAAATAGGCCTGCTGGTTGAGCACCGAGTCTTCAATAATTGTTTGAAAAATACAGGTGACGTAATGCGCGTCTAAACCTAATTTCTTTCCTTGGGTGATTAAGCGGATCAGTAGTTCTTGTTCGCGCTGCTGGTCGCGCACCGGACGAATTTGATGAGCTTTGCTTTTCGCAACATTTAAGGTCAGCGCGCGGCGCTCAGCAAAAAGTGTCAGTAGTTGCTGATCAAGCTGAGTAATTTTTTCACGTATTTTATTTAAATCTAATGCTTCGTTCACCGCGTTTCCTAATAAGTTGTTATGAATGTAATGGCTGCATTTATTCTGTTTAAGTGAAATTTATTATTTATTTGTTATGAACACTAAAACTAAAAAACCTCCTAAGGGAGGTTTTTTATTGAATGCCAAAACCTAAAGCGCGCTCAGAATACTGAGAGAAAGAAAGCGTTAAAGAAAAAATTAGGTGTTGGCATTTGCATGGCTTTACTTTAGCCACCATTGTGCAAGAGTTCAACCGTTTCTTTAAGCCTATTGCAATCTAAATGAATAAAAATGGCCTATGAGTATGAAATTGGTAAAAAAACAAAGGCGAGTGAACACCTGTCAGGTAAAAAACGGACAAGAATTTTCGCAGCTGCTTTAGAACTCAGTTTAGAGACATTGATAGATAATGGTAAAGGAACTTATCATGCCGACGGCCCAAATGATTGAGCGAATGGTGCCAATATTTACGAGGTAAGCAATGTTATATAGTACGCGAGCGATCACATGGGTGATTGCCAAGTCTTCAATAAAACTGCCGGTATTTTGTGTTGCTATCGCGAGTAATACCGCCGGCGCAAATATTATCAGAGATTCGAAGGCATTTTGATGTGCCGCCAGTGCTCTAGCACCAAAGCCGGTTAACTTGGCTTGCTGTGCTCGTGGATGGTTATTGTTATAGCCACCCGCTTTATGCATGGCAATAGCCAGTGGGACTTTAGCGATAAAAGGTAATAGTGCGGCGATAAATAAACAAATAATTAAAGTGGTCATAATATCTTCCTAATAACTCAGTAAGGTTAGTGTGTATTTTGTTGGGCCCGGCAAGAAGCTAGAGGCTTGACCTTTAAGCCAATTTTCATGGCCTAAGCCATAGTATGGGCTCCATGGATGACCTGACTGGCTAGTGGGCATATGAAAAATGCCACGTTCTTCATGGCCAGGAGAAACCACCATACGCTGTGAAGCGCCAAAGGATTGCCCTTGAACTCGCGGCATATAACTGTCGCCGGGTAATTCTACTGCCGGCATATCGAGCCAGCGGCCAATAAAGGGCACAGCGCGGCTTAATGGATGTTGTATTTTACTGACGTTTTGTTTGCCCCAAGTGGCATTTTCTAGCGAGCTTGTTTCGGTCATTTGCTCAAGTGTTTGCTCTAAACTTGCGGCAAATAAGGCTGGCCAACTATCGTGGCTCCGCCAAAGAAAGTTTTCCGGCTGTTGATTCACTAATTGCCATAACGGCGTTTCTATTTGATGGCGTATAGTATTAAAGCTGTAATCCTCATCAAGTTTTTTCATGTTTTCATTAAAAATATCGAACACCTGATCTCTGACATTGAGACGAAAACTTCTAACCAAGCGGTAGGCAACAGAATCTGTACTGGCGGATAAATGTTCAACATTGATGATGTTTTTAACGTCTTGCCAGTGTGGGTGTTTAGCTAACATGTCATCGGTGAGTACTTCAGATTGGAGAAACTTTTGCCAAGGCAATAAAAACTGCGCGCGCTCATCAAGAGCAATATCAAGTAACGCTTGTTCGTCAAATGATTGTTTAGCGTTAAGGCTTTGTTTGATCTGTGAAGAGCGCGCACCTATGGCATAGCCACCATTGCCAATTTTTTTCAGCATATCACCGCCGATAACGCGTGAATTGGCGGTCCATAATCGGTCGTTGTTTGGATTGATCACTTTAGGGTGCTCAGTTGCAGGTAATAACCCGAGCCATTTATTTTCACCATTGGCCCAAGAGGTAGGTATCTCACCAAATGTGCTGCTGCGCTCTGGTATTGGTCCCATGATAGTCCAGCCAATATTGCCCTGTTTATCACCGACCATTAAGTTTTGTGCGGGTATGCCAGCACGTGCAGCAATCGCGAAAGCTTGTTCGACATTGCCAGCGGTTTCGAATTCGGTAATAGCCATATTAACCGCAGCCTTGTCATGTGCAATCCAACGGTAGGCAAGGATATTGCCCTGCGCATCTTTACCAATGACCGGCCCCCAAATAGTGTCTGTTACTGTGATGTTGACCGCGTCTTGATCTTTTACAGCAATAATTTGCTTACGTTTAATAAAACGTTGGTAGCCATCGGGAGTTAAGTATTGGCTATTATCGGTGTTAGTTTCCAGTACGATGACATCACTCCAGTCGCCATAACTATTGGTGAAGCCCCAAGCGATATTGCCATTGCTGCCAATGATGATATTGGGCGTGCCGGGTAGGGTTGCTCCGGTCACTTTGACAGGACGATTTTCGCTATTTTGATATTCAAAAGAGGCTCTAAACCAAGTGTTGGGTACCCGAATACCCAAATGCATATCGTTAGCAACAATGGCGCTGCCAGTCGCACTGATTGCGCCGCCAATAGCCCAATTATTAGAGCCTGGAAACTCTTCATTTTGAGCTGATATTGCTCGAGTAAGTATTGCCGGTATCGCCCCAGCTGAAGCTGCCTTCATCGATGGGTAATTTAGCAAGCCAGCCATGTCTTCGCTAGATGCTGAAGGCCAAGCGGTTGTCGGTAATGGTGATGGTGGAAACTCAGTGCCGTCAATGGCGGCGTCCCAAGTGCTACCTTTAGGGTTGAGAAAGGCGAACACTTCAGGGCTTAATACTGAGTGCAATAAACCTAAGCTGCGCTCACGTTTACCGTCTTGATATTGCAGGTCAATATAGAGGCTGAGTACGGTTAATATGGTGTCTTCTTCTTGCCATTCGACCGGTTCTTGGCGCAGAAGTAAATATTCGAAAGGCGCGGATTTAAGATATTTTAAGCCTTGGTTGACGCCGCGAGTGTAAGCTTTTAGCAAGGCTAAATCTGCAATGGGCAATTGCCTAACGATGGCGCTAGCACGTTCACGAAAACGATGGCGACGAATATCACTGTCATAGTCAATTGCCGCTTCGCCAAATAAACTGGCCAGTTCCCCCGCTGAATTTCGGCGCAATAAATCCATTTGAAAAAAGCGCTCTTGTGCATGCACAAAGCCGGTGGCTATGGCGATATCTAAGCGGTTATTTGCTTTAATTGTCACTATACCTTGCTGGTCTCGCTCTATGGTGGCACTGCTAGATAAGCCATAAATAGTACGCTTGCCTTCTAACTGCGGCAGAGCGCTGTCGATTTGACTGTAAATCCATGTACTTAAGGTCGCAACGACTAAAAGTAGAATGCAAAGTACCGCGAGCAAAGTATTTTTAAAAAGTGTCATGTGTTGTGAGTAGCGTGTCCATATCGATGAGGTAGAGTACCTGAAAATTAAGCAACTTTGAATCGTCATCTGATGATTAACTCGCGCTAATTATTCATTTTTATTTACATTTATCTGATTGCGATTGCTGTTCTCTCTTGTTAATTTCGCTTAATGTTATACTCACTTAATATCAGCTATATTAGCGATTAACTTTCAGGGTGCATGGATGTTAGCGAGCCGCTTACAATGAGCAAAAATTTCAATAATAAATTAGCCATTATCATTTTATCTGCCGGACAATCATCTCGCTTAGGCCAGATGAAACAATTAATCAGCATCAAAGGTAAAAGTTTGATTGTCAGTCAGTTAGAGCAGGCTTTAAAGGTAACTAGTGCCGTGTATTGCGTACTAGGGTTTAATGCTGAACAAGTCAAGGCTGAGATTGAACATTTGCCAATCAAGACTATTATTAATAGCCAATGGTCAGATGGCATGGCATCGTCTCTGGCGAGCGGTGTTAAGGCGTTAGCGCCAGATATCAACGCGGTTATGATAGTATTAGTTGATCAGTGGCAGCTCACCTCTGCTGATCTTATTCGCCATCGCCAATCTTGGCAACAGCAGCCATCGGCTATTGTTGTGGCACAAAATATAAGTGCCACCAATAATCGCGAGAGTATCGGGCCACCGGTAATATTTCCACGAACGTATTTTGCTGAATTAATTCAGCTACAAGGTAAACAAGGAGCTAAAGTCTTACTTGATAAATACCAAACGAACTTGTTAAAAATACCTTTAGCGCATGCTTTTGTTGATTTAGATACTCCTGAGCAATTAATTGCCATGAAGAAAACACTTGGCGTTAAAGCATAACGTAATTGAACGATAGCTTATTGGATAAACGTTAAGCTAAATAAACTGAGAAGGAAGCGACTGCATGATCACCTTAACCGTCAATGGTAAAGCACATCAATTTAATGATGATGGCGATATGCCATTATTGTGGGCACTAAGAGATATTTTAAAGTATACCGGTACTAAATATGGCTGTGGTAAAGGCTTATGTGGTGCGTGTACTGTCCATGTTGATGGCCAACCTATTCGCTCATGTGTCACACCGGTATCAGCTATTGCCAAGCAAAAAATTACCACTATCGAAGGGCTTTCAGAGCAGGGCGACCATGTGGTTCAACAAGCGTGGCAAGCGTTAAATGTACCACAATGTGGTTATTGTCAGTCAGGACAAATAATGTCGGCGGTGGCCTTACTGAAACGAAACGCAAAACCTAGTGATAATGATATTGAACTTGCCATGAGCGGTAATATCTGTCGCTGCGGCACTTATCAACGCATCAAAGAAGCGATTCATCATGCCGCAGATTTAGCAACAGAAATAAAAGGAAGCTGATCATGAACTATATTGAAAATGTTAGCCGTCGTGGCTTCTTAAAAAAACTCGGTATCAGTTCGACCGCATTGGTACTTGGTGTGCAATTACCGTCAATGCTAACCATTCCTAAAGCCTTGGCGGCAGTTACTGGCACGGATAAATTTTCGCCCAATGTCTATGTCCAAATAGGCAGTGATAATATCGTCAGTATTGTTGTTCATCGTTCGGAAATGGGCCAGGGGATCAGGACCAGTATTCCAATGATCGTTGCCGACGAGCTGGGTGCAGACTGGCAAAAAATAGCGGTTGTGCAAGGCCTAGGAGATAAAAAATATGGCAGTCAAAATACCGATGGCTCACGCTCAGTAAGACGCTTTTATCAACCACTGCGTGAAGCGGGCGCTTCAGCCCGAATGATGCTGCAACAAGCGGCAGCGCAGCAATGGCAAGTTGATGTCAGTGAAACATCGGCGTTAGGTAACAATATCCATCATAAAAAATCGGGCCGAAGCTTATCTTTTGGTAGTTTAGTCGCCGCGGCAAGTCAGCTAGCAATTCCAGCACAATCGAGTTTGATATTAAAAGCGAAAAAAGATTTTAACTTTATTGGTAAATCAGATGTTGCATTAGTTGATGGTGAAAAAATAGCCACCGGGGCGACAACGTTTGGTTTTGATGTCGAATTACCCAATATGCAATATGCCGTTATCGCTAGACCTCCAGTATTAGGGGCCAAGGTGAAATCTTTTAATGCCGATGCCGCGAAAGCCATTAGCGGTGTTCTTGACGTTGTACAATTACCTGATCTAGAAGAGCCGGCAGTTTTTAAACCCTTAGGCGGTGTTGCCGTTATTGCTAAAAATACTTGGGCGGCCATCAAAGGTCGCGAAGCCTTAGCGATGCAATGGCACGAAAGTGAGCATCAAAGCTATGACAGTACTAGCTATAAACAAGCCTTAGCGGCAAGTTGTGATAACCCAGCGAAAGTATTACGCAGTAAAGGAGACGTTACTCAAGCCTTAGCTGAGGCTAAGCAAGAAAAAAAGCGTC
>Ga0209344_10001596_pt1 | contig 28721 bp, 23 predicted proteins | sample Cruoilmetagenom6_FD_187293 | JGI IMG/M metagenome (GOLD analysis project Ga0209344, IMG submission 187293) | Oil polluted marine microbial communities from Coal Oil Point, Santa Barbara, California, USA - Santa Barbara Oil Seep Sample 6 (SPAdes)... | ecosystem: Environmental > Aquatic > Marine... | reverse complement strand
GTCGAAGAATATGACTCGGCGGTGGCGTTCTTGGAGCGGGCGTCGGCGATTGATCCGTCGAATGAGCGGGTGTGGGAGCAGTTGTTCTTGCTGCGTTCGCCGGCGTCGCCGATGGCGGATCAGGGGGAGCTTGAGCTGCTCGTGCGTGAGCTGGCGACGACGCGTCCGCGTTCGGTGCTGTTCCAACTGATCCGGGCCAACGAGCTGGCCCGCAACGGGTTCCTTGATGAATCGAAAGAACTTTTGTTCGGGCTCAACGCGGCGCACCCGTACGACGAGATCGGGTTTGATCTGCTTTTGAGTATTCTCAAGACGCAGAGCGATGCGATCGCCGAGAACACGCTCGATACAAGCAGCGCCGACACGGTTCAAGCAGACTCGGTTCAAGCCGACCCGTTGCGCGAGGGGATCGACTGGCTGGCCGATCGGTTGATCGATGATCCCAACGCCAGCGAGACGATCGTGCGGGCGGCCCAGGGGTACTACCAGCTCGGTGAGCATGAGCTAGCGATGGGGCTGCTTGAGAATGGCTACGCCCGGCTCGGGTCGTTCGAGCTGGCGCAGGCGATCGAGCAGCTGATGGGGGCCGACGATCCTGATGGTGCCCGGGCGCATCTCGATGCACGGCTGACGGGCTTGGGCGGGGGCCTTGGTGGAATCGATCCTGTGATCGAGTACAGCCGATCGCTGGCCCAGCGGGGCGATTTAGAGACCAACGAGCGGATGCTGGCGTTGCTTGATGGGGCGATCCCGGATGATGCCGAGCTGCTTTCGAGCCAGCGGGCGGGGCTCTCGCAGGTGTTGTTCGCGATGGTGGGCACGATCGAAGACTTGAACAACGATGAGCAGATATTGGAGATGATCACGATCATCGAGGAGCACGCGGGGCCGATCGGCTTTGCGGTGGCGCGGATCAAGCTGGTGCTGCTGACGCAGCAGGAGACGCTCGATACGGGTGCGCTGGCCGGCGAGATTGTCAGCGCGATGGCGCACATCGAGGACGCTGAACAGCGGGACATGCTCTGGGCGCTGCCGGTGCAGTCGCTGGTGGGCGAGGAGCGGGTCCGCGAGGCGGTGGTGCTGCTGGCCAAGCTGGCGACGCGAGATGACAGGGTCCATACGGACATGGCCCACGAGCTCTTCCGCGTGCTCGCCGGCGTCGGGGGCAACCGGGACATGATCTCGGTGCTCGAGACGATCGAGTCGGCGGGCGTGGTCGATGAGATGATCGCGTTTACGATCGCGGAGCTGGGGCTGCCCGAGCGGGCCAAAGCCTCGGAGACGATCGATCAGAAGCGGGCGGATCTGGTCTACGGGGCGGCGGTGTACGCGACGGCCTTTGAGCGCACCGAGCAGTCGATGGCGTTCTATGAGCTGTCGTTGTCGTACGATCCGGATCAGCCCTGGGCGAATAATGACTATGGATACTTGCTGGCCGAGGCGGGCGAGCGGATCGACTATGCGGTGGGCTTGCTCGAACGGGCGGCCAAGGCCCTGCCCGACGACGCGTCGGTGATCGATTCGCTGGGCTGGGTGCGGTACAAGCTGGGGATGTTCGAGGATGTGACGCACGACGACGGGCGCGTGACCCTGGGGGCGATCTCGCTGCTCGCGCGGGCCAACGATCTGGACATCAAGCGCGAGAACGCGACGATCACGCTGCACCTGGGCGATGCGCTCTGGCGGGGTGGGTACGAGGATGAGGCGATCGAGACCTGGCTGATGGCCGAGGATATCACGCGATCGCAGGTTCGGCTGCTCAACGCCGAGCCGGTGTTGGATCGGCGTCGGCTCGAGGCGATGAACGCGGAGCTCCGGGAGATCCGGTATCGGCTCCAGGACGCGGATGCGAACGGTGAGCCCGGGGTTTCGCCGTTGGCGGATGAGGCTCAGCCCTGATACCGGTATTGGGGGCGTATGATTGCCCCCTACTGATTGACAGACTGACTGTTTGATTGATTGACTGATTAACAAATAACCGACGAGCGAACCGACGAGAGACAAGGAACCCGATTATGGCTGGACATAGTAAATGGTCGAACATCAAGCACCGCAAAGCCGCCCAGGATAACAAGAAGGGCAAGATCTGGTCGAAGTGCTCCAAGGCGATCATGGTCGCGGCTCGCTCTGGCGGGGGTGACCCAGAAACGAACCTGTCGCTGCGCTACGCGATCGACGAGGCCAAGTACGCCAACATGCCCAAGGACACGATCAAGCGGGCCATCGAGAAGGGCTCGGGCGAAACCGGGGGCGCGGACTACCAGGAGATCGTCTACGAGGGCTATGGCCCCGGGGGCACGGCGATCCTGATCTTGTCATTGACCGACAACAACACCCGGACGGTCGGCGATGTCCGCAGCATCTTCAAAAAGAAGGGCGGGTCGATGGGCAACGCGGGGACGGTGGCGTTCATGTTCCAGACCAAGGGGCAGATCATCATCGACGCATCGAAGTACGACGAGGACACGATCATGGACAAGGCGCTCGAGGCGGGCGCGGACGATGTGCAGGCGCCCGAGGGTGTCGACGACGAGAACCAGGGCGTGTGGACGGTGCTGACTGATATCGGCGACTTCATCAGCGTCAAGGAGTCGCTCGAAGCCGACGGGATTGAGATCGTCGAGGCGGAGATCTCACGGATCCCAGAGAACACCGTGCCCGTGGCGGGCGAGGATGTGCAAAAAGTCGTGAACCTGATCGAGGCGCTCGAAGACAACGACGATGTGCAGAAGGTGTACACCAACGCGGACTTTGCGGACTAATCGCCCCATCGAGGATGCAGACCATGCCAAGCATGCGGGGATGGGCGAGCTTTTCGGAGTGCGAGCAGTACCGGTATACGCTCGGTCGGCGGTGGGCTGTCGGCGGTAAGCGGGTGTGCTTTTGTTTGCTCAATCCGTCCACGGCCGACGCCAAAGTCCTCGACCCGACCTTGACCAGGTGCCATCGGTATGCGGTGCGCTGGGGGTTCAGTGCGATGGATGTGACCAATATCTTCGCGCTCCGCTCGACCGATCCAAAGGGGCTCAAGCTTGTTGATGATCCGATCGGGGACAAGAACGACGCGGCGATCGTGCGTCTGGCCAAGCGGGCGGACCTGGTGGTCGTCGGGTGGGGCACGCATGGGGCACTGGGCGAACGGCATGCGCGGGTGCTGGATTTATTGAGCCCGGTGTGCGAACCGATGTGCTTGGCGGTGACCAAGCACGGGTTTCCCAAGCATCCGTTGTATCTGCGGGCGGATCTGGAGCCGATGGCGTTTTAGAGCGAGTTGGGTTTTAAAGAGAACCGGGTTCTAGAGCGAACCGGCGCTCGCCCAAGCGTGTTGGGCGCGCTCGATGGCGAGCATCGGGTCGGGCATGTCGCGGACATCGAGGGTGACCCAAGGTTGCCCGGCGACGATCAGGGCGCCGGCGTAGCTGGTGAGGTCGAGCTTGCTCCCCGGTGCGCCGACCGCGCATCGGCCCATGGGGTTGACATCGTTGAGGCGGGCGGATGCGAGGGCTTTGCCGGCGTGGGTGACTGACTTGCCCGGTGACTGCCCGTTCATCAGGATCAAGGCGGGGTCGATGCCGATGCCCAGACCTGCAATCAGATCCGTCGAGTGCGTTTCGAGCGGTGTGGGCTCTGGGTGGTGGTCGGCGATGATCGCGCCGACACGCTGGGCGGTGGCGTCGAGGGCTTGGCGATCGGCGGCGTCGAGTTCGCCCGGGAGCATGGTGGAGACGACGGGGCGCGACTGGCCTGCAACAAGGGTAGAGAGTTCAGTCGCCAGCTCGCAGGCTTGGGTGAGGGCCTCGATGGCGCGGTGGGCGTGGGCTCCATCGGTGAAGTGTTCGGGGGGGATCCAGAGGTCCAAGCCCACGAAGGCGAGCTCGCTTCGGCGGAGGGTGGCGGCGAGGTCTCTGCGGGCCGAGCGCGAGAGGGTGCGGGGACGCAGGCCCGGGTGGGTCGCGTCGAGGGCAATGGCTCTGCACGATGTGGATGCGATGGCGTCGATGATGGCGCGGGGGTTGGGGGCGTCGGACAGGAACCCGGTCTGGAAACCCGCGGTCGAGATCGCGATGTTGGGGAGGGAGAGCATGCGGGGGATGATAGGTTGGGTCTGGGTGCCACGGCTTGTCGTCCCCGCAAGCCGTGTCTTGGGAGGGGTGTTGTTGGTCGGCAGACACGGCTTGCCGAAGACGGCAAGCCGTGGCACCCGGACGGTCAATCTACCGTCCAAACCCACCGCCACCGCGTTGGACGGTTGATTGTCTGCCCGGTGAACCCGGCTCGATACGTACTTGAGAGAGAGAGAGAGAGAGAGAGAGAGAGAGAGAGAGAGCGGTGTTGTCTTTGGAAGTCGTCGATTGATGCCAGTACGAACCGTCCATCAACCGTCCAAACCCGAGGGGGTGGGTTTGGACGGTTGATTGTGTGGGTCGCGGGGCGATGGGGGCACTACGATCTGGTATGCGTATCCGCCGAAGTACCATTGCTCGTCTCGCCCAGATTGTTCATCTCGTGTCGCTGAGCGTGTGGCTGGGGTCGGTCGCGATGTCGGGCGTCGTCGCGGCCATCGTCTTCCCGCTCATGCGAAAGCTCGAGCCCACGCTCGGGGCGTATCCGAGTTATGACGGGGATCATGCGCTGCTCGCTGGGGGGCGGGTGGCATCGAGCGTGTTCTTGGCCGTGGATACGATCCAGTTTGTGTGCGCGGGGCTGGCGTTGTTGACGCTGATTGTGGCGATCGCTTCGGGGTATGCGATTGATACGATCGGTCGGCTGCTGCGGATCTGTGTGCTGTGCGCGACGCTGGCGTTGTTGAGCTATCACTTGTTTATCTTTATGCCCGAGCAGATGCAATCGTTGCGGGGGTATTGGGACATGGCCGCCATCGGCGAGACGGCCCAGGCCGATGTGTTCAAGGACAAGTTCCTCGCATCGCACGATGCCAGCTCGCGCCTGCTGGGATCGCTGACGATCGCGGTGCTGGTGAACCTGATCCTCGCCGGCTGGACACTGACGGCGGAGGCGGTTCAAGCAAACCCAGATGCAGATCAAACGACAGAACCCAAAGGGAAGGTCTCGAAATGAGCGAACCACTGAGCAGTTATGTTGAGCGCACCGACGCGCCGGACCATCCCAAGGGCAAGGACAACCCCAAGGGGCTCCGCGACATCCCGTTTGCGCTCCCGAAGGTGACCGCGGCGCAGAAGAAGAAGGCCAAGGCGATCGACGACATGCTCCAGAAGGAGTACCCCGATGCGTACTGCGAGTTGGAGTTCTCCAACGCTCATGAGTTGTTGATCGCGACGATACTCAGCGCCCAGTCCACCGACGCGGGCGTCAACAAGGCCACGCCGGGGTTGTTCGCCAAGTTCAAAACGCCCGCCGACTACGCGGCTTCGTCGCCCGAGGGCATCGAGCCCTATGTCAAGACGATCGGGCTCTTCCGCAATAAAGCCAAGTCCATCCACGCGTCGATGACGATGGTCTGCGAGGATTTCAACGGCGAGATCCCCAGCAACATGACCGACCTGCTCAAGCTGCGTGGGGTCGCTCGCAAGACGGCCAATGTGGTCCTGGGCAACGCGTTCGGGATCAACGACGGCTTCACCGTCGATACGCACATCCAACGCCTGAGCTGGCGATGGGGCTTCACCGACGAGCCCTACGCCAACACCGCCCAGATCGAGAAGAAGCTCATGGCCCTCTTCCCACGCGCCCACTGGTCACGCCTGGGCCACCAGATGGTCTTCCACGGGCGCTACAACTGTACTGCGAGGCCCAACTGCAAGCACGAGCATCCGATCTGTCAGCAGTTCGGCAAGCGGTGCGGGGATGTGCTGCCGCCCAAGAGTGGGAAGAAGAAGGCCAGCAAGAAGGCCAGCAAGAAGACCAGCAAGAAGAAAACCACCAAGAAGTAAGGCCCGGGTGTGCTGTGCTTACTCCGGGCAGCCGGCGGCGAAGTGGTCGAGGAAAGCGGAAACATCGAAGAAGTCGAACTCGCCGTCGTTGGTGAAGTCAGCGATCGCGAGCTGATCGGCGAACCCGTCGATGAACACCGAGACATCGAAGAAGTCGATCAAGCGATCGCCGGTGAGGTCTGCGGGGCAGATGATGGTGTTGACATTGTAGAAATAGACCGGGCCGTAGGATCCGACGATGAGCTCTGGGCCGTCCAGGTCGATCGAGTCGCCGAAGAAGAAGCTGTTGGCGGGGTCGCTGGGGAGCAGCTGGGCGAGCTGCTGGCCGGTGTTGGCATCGAAGAGGTAGGCCGAGCCGACGCGGTTCTGTTTGTTGACTTCGTAGCCCTCAGCGCCCACCGCGACGATGCCGTCGTCCATGGCGAGGGCTGAGCCGAAGTAGTCGTATGAGCGTGGGTTCTCAGGGTAGACCTTGGCGATCTGTTCGCCGGTGGTTGCATCGAAGAGGTACATCGCCCCGGCGTAGGAGCCGTTGTCCCAGTCGTTGCTCGCCCCGGAGGCGATGACGCCATCGTCCATGGCGATCCGGAGCCCGAGCTTGCCGTTGAGCCGTCCGTCTTCTGCGAGGAAGGTGTGGACCTGAGCCCCGGTGGCGACATCGAAGAGATAGATGGTGCCCGATGATGCGCCAAGTGTGTCGCGTCCGGAGGCGCCCACGGCCAGGAGCCCGTTGTCGAGGGCGACGCTGATGCCGAAGTAGTCGCTTGGCAGGCCGTCGTCTGCGGTGATTTTGCGGAGCAGTGCGCCGGTGTGGACATCGTAGAGGTAGACCGAGCCGGAGTATTCGCCGTTCTCGTGGTCGTAGTAGGCCCCGACAGCCAGCACCCCGTCGTCGATGTCCATGGATCGCCCGAAGCCGTTGGTCGGGACGAGATCGTCTGGGGAGAGTTTGTGCAGCAGCGTGCCGTCGGCTGCGTTGTAGAGGTAGACGGATCTGGTGTAGTTGTTCTCTGGGCTGGCGATGACCCTGGTGGCGAGGATGCCGTCTTTGATGACGGAGCGTGGCCCGATGGTGCTGACGGTTTCGTTTTTATCTGGGGCGAGCTCGAAGCCGCCTTCGGGGTTGGAGACTTTAAAGCTGTACGCGGTGGAGAACTCGCTGCCCTCATCGTCGTAGAAGGTGGCGCCCACGGAGAAGAGCCCGTTGTCGAGCGAGACATGCTGCCCAAACGAGTGGCCCGCGGGGAGGTCGGCGGGGATGAACTGGGCGTCCTCTGAGAAGGTTGGTTCCGCGGGGTTGGGGCCCATGGCCAGCGCGGTCGAGGCGGCTGAGGCGATGAGCAGGGCTGTGAGCGGGGCCGTGAACAGGGCGATGTTCATGGGGCGTGCGGCTGCTTTGACGGGCTTGGCTGTATTCTGCATGACGGACTCCGCTTTGGAAGGTTGTTGGGACGGGTTCCATGCAAGTTTACATGAAGTGTGCTGAGGTTGCAAGGCTAAAAAAGTGTTGGATTGAGCGGTTTATTGCTTACCGCTCGGTTTGTTCGTCGATGAAGTACTCGCCGGTGAGGTCGTTGTAGTCGAAGCTCAGGGGGTCGGGGTCGTCCATAGGGATGGGGAAGAGGACCCAGTCGCCCCAAGGCTCGCTTGAGTCGGGCGGGTACTTGGTGAGGGCTTGGTCTTTGGTGAGCCATCGTGTGTGCTTCACGCTGCGGCCGGTGGTGGTCCCGAGCTCCGATTTAGAGATAAACCGCTCTTTGTCATGGACGGTCATGGCTTGGGTCCCGGCGTTGTCTTGATAATCTTCGCCGACGGAGTAGACGACGGGGCCAGATTCGGTGAGGATGTACAACAGGGGCTTGTTGGTGAAGGCGTCGATGGGGTCGAAGGACATCAGGTCGGGGTCGATGGCGTTGATGGAGTCGGGGAATGCGCCGTGGCGGAGGTGGTGGCGGTGGGCGGCGATGCCCACGCGGAGCCCGATGATCTGCTGCGTGTTCGCGCGGAAGCGGTTGGACATGGGCTTGAGGGCGGGGATGAGCAGCTCCAGGTACTTCTTGCCTTGAGGGGTCAGCACGGGCTCGAGATGGGCGAGCATCTGATCTTCGTCGATCGGCTCGGCGTTCCATGGGATGCGCGACGCTTCGTAGGCGGCGAGGAGCATCTGGTTGTGTGCTAGGAGCGTCTGCTGGACGGCTGGGTGGAGCGACTCATCGGGCAGGGCGACGGGGTCGACGGGCTCGATGTCGATGGGGTCGATGTCGAAGGCGCTCGAGAGGAGCCCCCCCGCTGGTTTGATGAATGCGCCGCGCTCGGTGCACATTCTTCGGATGGTGTCGTGGAACTGCAACGACTTGCCCTGCCAGGTCAGCTGGTGATGGGCCGGGTCGGCGAGCATGGTCTCGAAGCGGCGCAGGTGCTCTTCGGTGAGCTGGTCGCGGTGGTGTTCGATCGCCCAGCTGATGGTCTCCATGCAGTCCCCTTGGATCGCGATCTCGACGAGCTGGGCGATGATGGACGGGATAGCGGAGCCGAGATTGGACGAGCGGTAGAGGATGTTTATGGTTTCGACGAGCTCGTCGGGGTTCCCGGCTTCGAGTTCGTGGGCGGCTTTGCTGGTCAGGAAGACGGCGAACCGCCTGTGGGCCGAGAGCCAGGGGAAGTTGGATGCCAGCAGGCCATCGTTGGCGAGGGGGTCGAACTTGACCGGGGCTTGGAGATGGCCGTCGCTTGGGGGGAACTCGATGTTGGCGGCGTTGGCGTGCGGGTCGTTGGTGGCGGTGATGTACCCGCCTAAGTTCGGCTTGGCGAGTTCGACCATGAGCCTCGCGTGCAGCTCGTCGCTTTGTGGCGAGGCCAGCAAGGGCGCGAGGGCTGACCAGCGGACGGGATCGGTGGGCAGCAGGCCCAGGTAGCTGCTGCGGAGGATGTCGCCGGGGTGCTGGGTGTACTGGGCTTCGAGCCTGGCCATCTCGGGCCATGCCTTGTCGGCTTCGGGGATGGATTCGACCCAGGTGTTGTAGCTGGCGGCGGGGTTCCATTCGATGGTTCCGTCGGGGAGTGTGTACCAGGGGGACCAGTTGTTGTCGGTGGCCTTCGACCAGTCGGGGGTGAGTTGTTTGAGCTGGGCTTGGGTCAGGGGCTTGGCAGCGTTTGCTGAAAAGACTGACCAGGCGAGTATCACCAGGGCGATGAGGGCGGTGCACACAAGGATCCAGCGGGTTCGTATCTTCATGCGGGGATTGTAGACGGGGGGTTGATCGGGCTTACCAGTCGGTGTCTTCGATCCATTCGTACTCGCCGGTGAGGTCGTTGTAGTCGAAGTCGCGGGGCTTGGGGTCGTCCATGGGGATGGGGAAGAGGATCCAGTCGCCTGAGACTTTGCCGAGGACCTGTGGGGAGGCGGGTTCGAGCAGGGTTGATCTGATCCACTCGGGGGCCAGGACGGTGCGGACTTCGACTTCGATGATTTCTTTTTGGCCGGTGGCTTCGTTGATGACCAGCTTGTCCATCAGGACGACGCTGTATGCGGGGGTGGCGGCGTTGTCGGTGCGGTCATGGCCGAGGGAATAGATGACGGGCATGGTGTTGGGATCGTCGGGTGTGCCCGGGCCGAGGATGTCGTAGCGGAGGTGCTGGTTGGTGAAGGCGTCGATGGGGTCGAAGGGCATGAGGTCGGGATCGTGGATTTGGATGGATTCGATGGAGGATGGGAACTGACCGTGGCGGAGCTTGGCCCGGTGGGCGGCGATGGCGGTGCGGAGGCCCAGGGCCCGTTGGGATCGGGCGCGGATGGCGCCGGCGACCTGATCGAGGGCGGGGACGAAGAGCTTGAGGTGGCGCTTGGCTTGCTCGGCCAGCTCCCAGTCGTGCTCGTCGAGGATCTCTTGGGCGGTGGTCGCGCTCTGGTCCCAGGGGAGCGTGCTGGTGGGTTCGATGGTCTGGAGGATCTTGTTGTACACCATGAGCACGCGCTGCATCGAGGGGTCGAGCTGGTCGTCGGGGGTGTTGATGGGATCGGCGAGCTCGAGCTGGAAGGGGCTGGTCTGGGCTAGGGTGGGGTTGTCGAGGACGCCGTGCTTGTTGGTGAGTCTGCGGATGGAGTCGTGGAAGACCATCGCTTCGCCCTGCCAGCGGACCTGGAAGTTGTTGGGCTGTGCGAGGAGTTGCTCGAAGGTTTGGAGGTGTTCTTCGGTGAGCTGGTCGCGGTGGTGTTCGATGCCCCAGCTCATCAGGGCCATGCTGCGGTCTTGGATGGCGAACTCGAAGAGCTGGCCGATGAGTGTGGGCAGGGCGGCGGCGTGGTGGGCGGAGTTGAACATGAGCTCGACGATTTCGACGAAGGCGTCGGGGTTGCCCGCTTGGAGCTCGTGGGCGCCTTTGCTTACAAGGAATCTGCTCACGCTTGAGAGGGTGCTGAACCAGGGTTGGAATGAATCGGCGAGGGAGAGGTTGGCTTGTGGGTCGAAGTCGAGTGGACCGGGGTCGAAGTCGTCATCGAACTCGACGATGGCGGCGTGTTCGTAGGGGCCGTGGGTGGTGCTGAGGACGCAGCCGAGGACGGGTTTGGCGAGGGCTTCTTTGAACCCTTCGAGGAGCTCATCGCTGATTGGCGAAGCGAGCAGGGTTTCGATGCGTGACCATTTGGCGGGTTCGTTGGGGAGGGTGCCGAACTCGTTGTTGCGGAGATTGTCAGTTTGGTAGAGGTCGTATTCTTGGCGCTTGAACTGCTCCATGTTCCATGTGATCCCCGGCCAAGCTTTGTCGGCTTCGGGGATGGTTGCCAGCCAGGCGTTGTAGCTGGCGGCGGGGTTCCATTCGATGGTTCCGTCGGGGAGTGTGTACCAGGGGGACCAGTTGTTGTCGGTGGCCTTCGACCAGTCGGGGGTGACTTGTTTGAGCTCGGCTTGGGTCAGCGGCGGGCCGAAGGGGCCGGTGGGGCGCATGACGAAGAACCAGATCAGGATCATCGCGACCGTGAAGTAGATCGCGGAGAGGATCAGGTACTTGCGGAGTTTCATCGGCCTCTTGGCGCGTGGGGAGAATGGATTCATGCGAGAGTATAAGAGCAGCAAAGTAAGAAAGGGACGAAGCAGCAGAGAAGAGGGGAGCGCGTGCTTGCGGGTTCCTGTGAGCGATGGGCGGCGCGATTCAAGGTGACCAATCCCGTACCCGTGGGATTGGTCACCTTGGTCTGCCGAGCGCGGGGGGGGTGGTTCCGGAAGCGGGGTTGATCCCCGAGAGGGGTTGCAGGGGAGACTTCCCCTGCACTGGTGGGCGATATTGTGTATTATTAACTTATGAAAAGTAACGATCATCATGCTGTATTGACCGGGCCGAGACATCTCTTTATTCAGGAATTGGGGCGGTATGAACGGCTCGGGCAAGAGATTTACGACCAGCACACTGATGCTCGGACTGAAGAAGAGATTATCAAAGCAGAAGACCGGATAGATATGTGGACGGATACCGTCCACGAGTTCTTGCTGAGTTCATTTACAAATGATCGCAAAGCAGTGGAGTTCAAAAAGAAACGAGCGAAAAACAGAACCGGAAGAATGGAGACAGGGCCAAGACGCGCCGCTCAGTTGAGTGACCTTAAGAAGGACACGCTCCGAGTGAGGATCGCGCACCTGCTCGCACTCCAAGCCCAAGCACAATACTTTGCGAGTCACTCAGATGAAAAGAAGAAGACTGGGCGAGTGTCAATCAAACAACTCATAAAACAGTATCGGGTCCCGCTGCTCCTGCTCTCCTTCTCCGTCGTGCTTTTCATTGTGTCAATCAGTCTTTATCTGAGCAAAGGCACTACTTCGCCGATCCTTGAGTACTACGCCAAGCCCATCGAATGGGTCCAGAACGATGACTTGGAGAACATTCCGGAGGGCGATCTTGTGTCGGTGCATCTGCATGGCGAGGATGCGTTGGCCGCATCCCTCGACGACGCGAACCTCGTCCACTTCCAAGAGGTCAAATACTACATAAATGAGCATCGACAGATCTGCGCGAAGGTCACTTGGCTGCTGGGGTACCATACAAACAACCCAGGGGCGGCCAATCCGTTGGAAGGGAGCACTACGCTCGTGACTACGCCTATGCCCGAAGAGGCTCAGATCGAGCTTTTCCTCGACGCCATTTCGCTCGGCGATGCAGCCGGGATTCAGAACGATCGTGTCGCCATCGAAGGTTCTGTACAGTCGCGAGCTTTTTGGACATCCCAGGCGTGGCCGAAGCTCAAAGACGAGGGCAAGGGCAACGAGGATGCCTACCGAGCGCTGCACTCAAGGGGAAATCACGGGCTCGTCAATCTCTGGGACTGGACAGGCGAATACGACCCGAAGACAAAGTCTTGGCTGGCCAAGGTCACGCTTGAACCACTCAAGTACCGGCTCACCATGCCGAAGTCGCCCCCGGTGCAGCCCGTCATTGATATCGGAATCTTGGTCACGCTGTTTGGTGGATTGACCACACTCATTGCCTCCTGTATTGGTGCCTGGGCACTGATCAAAGCCGCGAAGATCGGGGCTGGCAAGTAAGAAGATAGATGCCGCCACTTCCCACCTGCTACCGGTGCAGGGGAAGTCTCCCCTGCAACCCCTCTTCCGGAAAACCCTACGCCCATAAACCCTCCCCGCAAACCCCGCTCCCCCAAACCCCGCCCGCACGCACGCAAACGCAAGGTGACCAAACCCACGGGTACGGGATTGGCCACTTTGGATCCTTCCTCACGCGCTCAAAATCAACATGCCAAACCCAAAGGTACGGGTTTGGCATGTTGGAATGGTTGGATTGGTTGGATTGGTCGCCCTGCGTGCACAGGTGTAGCCGAACGGTTCGCGCCGGGATTGTGTATACTCGGGGCGTGCGTGTATGGCGTCCATCCTTGTTTGCGATTGTGTCGTTGTTGGTGCTGCTGGGCTTGAGCGTATGGCTCAACCTGCACATCGCGCATCGGGCGCCCCCGAACTATGGGCCTCAGAAGAACAAGGAGGTCATGTTCGTCACCGAGTCGCCATCGCGGGGCGATCCGGTGCGGTGGCCGAGCGTCCCCGACGAGGTGATCGAAAGCCTCGGCCAGCCCACGCACTGGATGCTCTATGAGTTCCAATGGCATCGGCGGGTCGAGCTCCAATGGGTCGGTGAGGTCCCCACCACCGGCGTGTGGCACTCGATGGCCCAACGCCGCATCGGCTTCCCCTTCGTCGCCCGGTCGACCACCCGCTATGGCACCGTGCACTCACGCATCAACATGATGATGCACCCGATGGAAGGCTCCGACCGGCTCGCCCGCTCGGCCACCTATCACCCCCTCGGCCTCATCCTCAACCCCATCCTCTACGCCCTCCCAATCTGGTTCATGCTCCTGCTGATGCGCCACGGGCTCATCGCCAAACGCACCGCCCGAAGAATCGCCAAAGCCCAATGCTCCCACTGCGCCTACGACATCCAAACCCTCCCCACCTGCCCCGAGTGCGGCCACACAAATGAACACACTGAGCAACACGCATAGACTCAACCCATGCGCCTCCCTCGCCCATCCTTGTTTGCCATCATCTCACTGCTGATCCTCATCGCCCTGAGCATCCCCGTCAACTTCTACATCGCCCACAAGAGACCCAACTTTAACTCGCGCAAAGCCATCTTCAATCATATGTTGAGTACCGCGTCACCATCGTGGAGTGATCCGGTGCGGTGGCCGAGCATCCCTGATGAGCTCACCGAATCCCTCGGCCAGCCCACCCTCTACTCCCTGCGATCCTTCGCCTTGTTCCGCAGCATCGAGATCCGCTGGGCCAAAGACTCCAAAGCCACCGGCGAATACGAGTTCCTCCAAGAGTACAGGTTCGGCACGCCGCTAACCGTCCGCTCAACCCAAAAGTACTACTCGGTTCGGCGGGTGCCTCAGATTGCAATCAGAGAGATGGAAGGGTCCGACCAGCTGATCATCCCACCCACCTACCACCTCCCGGGGCTCTTCATCAACCCGATCGTGTACGCGATCGGGCCTTGGATCGTGCTGCTCTTGGCCCGTCGGCGGATGATGCGATCGATCCGGCGTAACCGCCAAGCCATCCGCAGATCCGAAGGGCGCTGCCCCGAGTGTGCCTACGACCTGCGGGGACTCAACGACCTCCCCACCTGCCCCGAGTGCGGCACAGCCGTCTGAGCCATCGCGTATACTCGTCCATGCGCCTTCCACGCCCATCCCGCTTCGCGATCGTCACCCTGTTGATCTTCCTCGCCCTGGGCGTGTGGCTCAACCTGCACATCGCCACCGGCAGGCTCCACACCCCCACCAGCGACCCGATCATCAATCCGATCGCCTACCCGACCAGCCCGCCCGACCCGGCCGCCTACCCAAAGGCCCCGACCGTCTTCGAGACCGACGCCCCATTGTCGAGCGATCCCGTGCGGTGGCCCACGATCCCCCAAGGCATGCAGTCCGAACTCGAGCTCTTCTTCGGCCAACCCTCACGCTGGCTCTCGATCGCCCAACCAACCCGCCGATCGCTGCGTATCCAATGGATCGACGCCCACCCCCCAGCCCTTCCCACAGAAAACCCCACAGAAAACCCCACCCGCTGGATGCACCTTGCCGAGCTGATCGAAACCCAGTTCGGCTTCCCCTTCACCGCACGCTCGACCAAAGAGATCATCGTCATGGGCAGAGTGTCCAATGCGCATGGAACCTACGCCCGTGATCCGAATCACGCCCCCCCCACCCGGATGTTCTGGCCCACCCCAGGCATCTCCAACGCCCCCCCCGCCATCACCCTCCACCCCCTCGGGCTCATCGCCAACCCGATCCTCTACGCCCTGCCGGTGTGGGTGGCGGCGTTACTGATCCGCGACCAACTCATCCGCGCCCATCGCCGACGAGCCGCCAAAGACCGCGTCTACCAATGAACCGGCGGGGTCAACGATCCGCTCTGCCTGCCGAACCTTGCAGAAACTGGCGCCCCGAGCTCATTGAGAGATAGAACAAGAAACAAGGAATGAATTATGCTTGTACTCAGAGTGGTGGACATCATTCCACTGAGGCACGAAAACACGCCGCTTGTGGCTCCGGATGGAGAAGTCTACCAAGACGGTCTGGTGCTGCTCCTGTTTGATGCAGAGATGTTGTCTTGTGATATAAATCAAGTAGTACAAATAAAATCTGTAGATCAGAACTGTATCGCGAGTGTGATTCATGTGCGCGGAATATCACCAAAGATACAGGCGGGGATGGCTGGATTTACGGTCAACTTGAGTTTCGCGAACCACTGTTCAAAAAATGATAAAGTGAACCTGATTTTAGATAGTGATTTGTAATTTTACTATATTAAAATGAACGAGAAACATTGATCAATGGCGGGGTGCCATCAATGCCCACACAAAAACCCCCTCCACCATCCAAGTGCTTCACACCTGATCGTCGAGGGGGTCTTGATACGATTCCGCTGAGATTCGAACTCAGAACCTCTGGCTTCGGAGGCCAACGCTCTATCCAGTTGAGCTACGGAACCGGCTTGATGTATGCCGACGGCTTTGGGCCGGGGCCTTGGGCGGGGGCAGTACATCGGATGGATGGGAGTCTACGATGCTCCCAAGCCAATGGCAATCGCACGCACCAATCACTCTTTGGGCTCGGCCGCTCCTCCCCCCCGAGCTACGCCTCAGCCTGCCCCCACACCACTGGCGGCGGTGCTGGTGTTGTCGTTTCTGGGGTCGCTGGGCACCGGGGCGATCACCAATGGGTTCTCGTTTATCGCCTCGGAGGCTTTGGGCTATGGGCGGGCGATGAACCTGCTGCTGGCGCTGGCGCTGGGGGGGAGCTACATCGTTGGGGCGCTCTTTGTGGGTTGGCTGATGGGGCGGCTGGTCGGCACGCATGCCATCAAGACCGGGCGACTGACCCCCAAGCGATTGCTGGCGATCGTGCTGGTGGTGATCGCGGTTGCGTGCCAGCTGCCGATCGTGGCCCAGTACTGGTTCCCGCAGTATCGACAAGCCGCGTTGTGGGCGTTTATGCTGATCTTCTCGCCGGCGACCGGGCTCTTCTGGCCCATTGTCGAGGCGTACCTCTCGGGCGGACGCTCCGGCAAGCCCCTCCGCTCGGCCATCGGGCGGTTCAATATCACCTGGTCGATCGCGTTGGTGGTTGCGTTCTGGGCGATGGCGCCGCTGCTGGCGCATGATCCGTTTTTGATCATCGCGGTGCTCGGGGTGCTGCAGCTGGGGATGTGCGGGCTCTTGCGGTGGTTCCCCGATCACCCTCCAGCGCATGTGTTTGAGCATGGCGCTGAAACACACGAGCCCCATCCGGCTATCTATGTGCCGTTGCTGACGCTGTTCCGGGCGTTGCTGATCGGGTCGTACATCGTCATCGCCGCCCTCGCCCCGCTGCTGCCGATTGTGGAGGACAGGCTGGGGGTGCCTGTGCATTGGTTGACGCCTCTGGCGAGTGCGTGGCTGAGCGCGCGGGTGGTGCTGTTCCTCGTCTTCGAGCGATGGCACGGCTGGCACGGCAGGTGGTGGACGCCTTGGACGGGGATGGGGTTGCTGTTGGTTGGGTTTAGCGCGTGCATGGTGTCGCCGATGGCGGCCGACACCTTCGCCAGCACCCGCGTTGGCTTGGGTGTGCTGATGGGCGGGCTGATCGTGATGGGCATCGGGATGGCGATGACCTATTACGGCGCGTTGTACTACGCGATGGCGATTGGTGGTTCGGGCGGTGGTTCGGGCGGGGGCGGGGAGCACGCGTCCCAGATCCGGGCGAGCGCCAAGCACGAGGCGGTGATCGGGCTGGGGTACACCATCGGCCCGATGTGTGGGCTGGTGGCGCTGTGGATCGCGGGCGAGGACCATGCAGACAATCTCGACGCGTTCCGTGGGTGGGTGATCGGGTTGGTGAGCCTGAGCGTCATCGCCTGCACCCTCACCGGGCTCCGCCTCATCCGCAAGCCCCCCCCCGCATCGGCTACCATCTGAGCATGCTCAAGGTCATCCTCTCCATCCTCGCCGCGATCATCGTCCTCGTCATCGGGGGGCTCACCTGGGCGTACTTCGCCTTCGTGCACACCAAGGCGCTGACTACAGCCGAGCTCGCCGACCTCACCCCCGACTGGTCCCTCGTCACCGGCGGCAACTGGTCGCCGTGGTACACGCAAGCAGACGGCACCACCATCTGGTCGCCCACCAAGAGCTTCAACGCCTGGCTCGAAACCGTCCCCGAAGAAGACAAAGCCTGGCCAGTACTCATCGAGGCGAGCTATGCGTTCGATGCGCTGGTTGATAACGACCTACTCGGGGCGTTGCCGCTCGATGACATGCACCGCGAGCCGATGAGATTGCGTCACCGCCAGCTGCTCACGCAGATCATCGACACCGAGCAGGGCGACGCGCTCTACGCCCTGCTCAACGAAACCCTCCGCAGACCCGTGCTCGGGTGCATGCTCAGCCCCACCCTCGACCCGGACTCACGACGAGCGATGCTCGCCCACGGGGTTGAAGTCGATCCCGTTCCAGATTCGCCAGAGGACGACCAGTTCTTCAACGCCCAAATCCCCGAGCACCATCTCCTCCACCGATACGCCCGGTTCATCGTGCTCAAAGCGATGCTGAGCATTCACGATGACGACACCAAGGGCTTTATCGAAGCGGTCGATCTATTGGTCGCCTCGTCGGCCTTGCTCGAAGAGTTCCCGATCAATGTCCGCCAACTCTCGGGCGCGATGATCCGAGGGCGGGCCATGGACCTGATCATGTGGGCGTTGGCCTACGAAACAGACATGTTCACCGAGCGGGACCTCGACGCGCTCATCGCCATCAACGAGCGCTGCCGCGACAAGAGCCCGCACACCACCGTCACCGGCGAGATGGAATCAATGGCCATCCACGATGTGCTCCGGCGGGTGGCCAGCGCAGACGGCACGCTCGATGAGCTCGACGCATGGCCCTACATCGCTTCGCTGCGCAACGATCGGTTTGACCCAAGGCCCGCCTGTTCGCTGGCGATCGCAGACCTCGATCCGATCTTCCAAGAACCGATGCTCTATCTGGATGAAGCCCTCGACAACATGGTCAACGCCTGCGCGATCCCGTGGGATGAGAGCACCTATCGGGATGTGGACGAGACATTCGAGGGGCTCGATCGCTACCACAAGTACATCGAGCTGGTGATGGGCATGCTCTGGCCCGCGACCGATGCCTTCGCACAGAAGATGCGCCAGTACAACCAGCAGGGCGAAGGCGTGTACCTGGCCCTCCTGCTCTACCAATACCAAGCAGCCCACGGCCACTTCCCCGAGACCCTCGAGCTCATCGAGCTCGATACCGCCCATGGCCACCCGGTCGATTCGTTCTCCGACGAGCCCCTCCGCTACCGGCTTGTGGATACCGATCTGGGCCCTGAACCGCTCATCTATTCCGTCGGCACCGATCGCGACGACGACGAGGGCTGGCCCATGCGGACTTATGACATCAGCGATCTGACGCAGGCCGTTGCGGTGCACTCGAAGCTCGAGGAAGACTATCCCCCACCGGCCAAGTCACCCCACTGGATCACCCAGTCCCGCGTCGACGAGATCAACGCGAAGGACCCGGGGCTCATCAACGGGGACTGGGTGCTGTACCCCGAGCCTGAGGAGCCTGAGGAGCCTGAGGAGCCTGAGGAGCCTGAGGACGACTGAGTGGGTACAGGGCAGCAGAGCGGGAAAGCAGCAGCGCAGCAAAGAAGAGGGGAGCAAAGAAGAGGACTCCGGGTGCCCCGGCTTGTCGTCTTCGCAAGCCGGGTCTTGGGAAGGTTGGGAGCAGCTGAAGACACGGCTTGCCGGGGACGGTCAAGCCGTGGCACCCGGCTCAAGACCACAGGCGGGACGCCTGTGCCACCGGCACCCGGGAATTCCTCAGAACAAGCCCCGGATCGGCAACTTTTTATCGGGTGGATCGTATACCTTGTGGGTCTGGTGCTGTGCCGACTGGCGGGGGTACGACGCCCGATACTTGGCATCGGGTGGGCGTGCTGGCGGGTCTGGTTCAGCCGATGGGCCGCAGCCGCCGACAAAGGGGTGGAGACCGAGTCTGACCGCGCTGTGCCGCTTTGTATAGGTATGGCGCTGATATTGGAGTTCTGATGAAATCAATGATCAAATCGACCAACCGAATCCCGACCGCCGCCACGATCGGAACCCGCATCGGGCGCGTGGCCCTGATCGGGCTGCTGACCGCGCTCTCGGGCACGGCCAGTGCAAACATGATCGAGCTCGGTGAGCCGACGACGCAATCGGTCCAGCTCGCTTCGGCCACGCCCGGCTCCATCTGGGATGCGGCCGTCAAGGGGGACTCGGCGGCGCTCGATGCGCTGCTCACCCCGAGCAACTGGCGCGACGATGGGCTCAACAGCGACCTCGACCAGAGCCTGATCGACTCGATCAACCTGCTCCACACCAACACGCTCAAGCGCGAGACCACGCGCCAAGAGAAGATCGACGATGCCAACACGCGGCTCGTCGAGCACCTGGAGAACTACACGGGCGCGGACGACAAATCCGACGCGGGCTTTGAGCTCTCCAAGGCCCTGGCGGCTGCGGTGGAGCTGCAGATCCTGTACAACGATGACGACGCGTTCTTTGCCAACCGGCAGATCGTCAAGGCGATCAAGGTGTCGGCGCATGCGGCGAAGCTGGCCGAGGACGATGGCAACTGGATGATCGCTTCGGAGCTGTACTATCGGCTCGACGCGATCCACGACGCGGCGGGGACCTACAAGGACGATGTGCGTCGGCTCTCGCGCCGGCTGGCGATGATCCGGATGTACGCGCCGCAGCGCCTGTGGGAGATCCGCAACCAGCGGCGCTTGGACGAGGGGCTCGACCCGCTGCCGGCCTACAACGCCTTCGGCGACGACTACCACGAGAAGCTCAAGGGGATCAACTCGATCACCGTCCGCACCGCGATCCAGCGGTCGGCCGATCAGCATGTGGGGCGCAAGACCCGCACGCGCCCCGATGGCGTGACGATGAACGATCTGATTCTCTCGGGGCTCGATGCCGTCGAGACGATGGCGACGACGACCGACCTGGCGCTGGTCTTCGACGGGCTCTACGAGCAGCAGGACCGACAGAAGTTCCTCAAGGTCGTTGCTGAGCAGCGGGCCAAGATCATGGGCAAGGAGCACACCGCCAGCGGGTACGACCTGCGCCGGGTGCTCGACGCGATCCTGATGTCCGGGCAGCGCGATGTCGGGATCATCGAGACGGCGTTGCTCCACGAGTTTGGCAACGGGGCGATGAGCGCCCTCGACGACTACACCGCGATCATCTGGCCCGACGAGCTGGCGCGATTCCGCCGAAGCACGCAGGGCGAGTTTATTGGCATCGGGGTGCAGATCCAGCTCGACGAGTTCCAGAACATCAAGATCGTGACGCCGCTGGAGGGCACGCCGGCCCAGCGGGCGGGCGTGCAGAGCGATGACATCATCAAGAAGATCAACGGCACAACCGCGGTCGGGCTCGAGCTCAACCAAGCCGTCGAGATCATCACCGGGCCCGCGGACACCAAGGTCGACATCACGATCGAGCGCAGTGTTGAAGGCGGCGAGGTGATCGAGAAGGAGTTTACGATTGTGCGTCAGAAGATCGACCTGCCGTCGGTCAAGGGGTGGTCCAAGACCGGGGCCGGCGATCGCGACTGGGACTACTTTATTGATCCCGACGCGGGCATCGGGTACCTCCGCCTGACCGGCTTCACGCAGGACTCCACCAGCGAGTTCGACGCCGCGGTCCGGACGATGAAGGCCAAGGGGCTCAACGCGTTGGTGCTCGATCTGCGCTACAACCCGGGCGGCTTGCTCGACCAGGCGGTGTCGCTGGCGTCGCGCTTTGTGCCCGAGGGCATGATCGTCAAGACGGTCGATGCGTCGGGGATCACCAACTCGATCGACGACGCGCTGCGGGTATCGCCTCGCGTGTCGGTGAGCGATATCCCGGTGGTCGTGCTGGTCAACGAGGGCAGTGCTTCGGCGTCGGAGATCTTGTCTGGAGCGATCCAGGCGGGGGCCAAGCAGGGCAAGATCGACGCGTTGGTTGTTGGCAGCCGAAGCTTTGGGAAGGGGTCGGTGCAGAATGTGTACCTGCTCCCCGGTGCGTCGGCCGCGATGAAGGTGACGACCAACTACTACCGCATCGACTCGCCTCGCATGATCCACAAGGTGCCCGGCGCGACCGAGTGGGGCATCGATCCTGACCTCGTCGTGGACATGCTCCCGAGCCAGCAGCAGGACGCGTTGTTGCTGCGTCGGAGCGCCGATGTGTTGCCGCTCGATGAGAACGGGGACATCATTGCGGATGCCGAGCGTCCTGACCCCAACACGCTGATCAGCGAGGGGACTGACCTGCAGGTCGAGACGGCCCTGCTGCTGCTCAAGTCGCAGACGACGGGCAAGAGCACGAAGGCGGCGATGAAGGACTAGTCGGACTAGTTGGACTAGTTGGACGAGTTGGACGAAGAAGACAAGCGAGATACATCCACAGCGCATCACCGTCATGGTGGTGCGTTTTTTTATGTGGACTCCGGCTCCGGCTCCGGCTCTTCCCGCCTCCCCCGGACTTCCGGGGGAGGTGTCGAACGAAGTGAGACGGAGGGGGTCTTGCGAGTCGTCCATCTCCCAAAGCCCCCTCCGTCACGCTGCGCGTGCCACCTCCCCCGCTGGGGCGGGGCGAGGCGAAAGCGCCGGCTCCGGGTGCCTCGGCGTGTTGAGTCATCGCGGTGTGCATAGGATCGCCGATGAATCAGCACATGTCTGTACATGTCTGCGCATGTCGGCAGAGAGAAGAAGGAGTGCTTTGTATGAAGAAGGATGGGAAGAAGAAGCAATCGTTTATTGGCCGAATCCCGAGCTGGATGCTCTGGATCCCGGCGTTGATCTTCATCGTGTTCTTCGTGTGGATCGTGAAGATCGCGTTCGACGGCGTCGCGATGATGCCCGGGCAGTAAGCCGATCGCGGGTTTGCGGGAGCCGGGTTGCGGGAGCGGGTTTTCCGGAAGAGGGGTTGCAGGGGAGACTTCCCCTGCAGTGGTGGGCGGTGGTTGGGCGATCGGGGAATTCAAGATACCCAAACCCGTACCCGTGGGGTTGGGTATGTTGATTAGTTATGATTAGTGCTATAATACATTATGAGCAAACCAAAATTTGTACGTGACATCCTCTATTTCGATTCCGAACGAGCCAATTCCTTGTTGAGCCAGTTTCATGACGGCATCCATTTGTCTAGTGATTACACCGAAGCGTCAGAAGTGACTGGCGAAGGAAGTGCTGAGGGGGGCTTGCCCATGTTGGTCAAGGGCAAGGCGAGTACTGGTATGAAGAAAGGAAGTCAGGTTGTCCACCACAAACTGGTACACCATGAAACGCTCTCAAAGTTAATTGAAGAGTTGGAATCAGCTGGTCTACTTTTTCATCCGCCGGAAGGGATTGAAAGGTGGAGAAGTGACACCGACAAAGCTCCCTATTTGTTGACAACAGGGTATGTTGGGCTTGATGACTTTGCTCAGCTGAGAGAATTTACGCGTAGCTTTGCATGGCTTACGGACTATTTGATAACGCTCAAAACGGAGAGCGAGCCGCTTACAGAGAATCAAGAAAGGGTGATCAAACTCTTAATCAAAGCCCATCAAGCGTTAGATGATGCCTGTGATGGAACCAAAGAGGCCAAGCTGAAAGAGGATCTTCGTAAAGCGAGAACTAAACTCCATGAAGAGTTCAAAGACTCAGGGCTCGGACTTCCTGATTGGACCCTAGAAAGCATTGACAAATGGATTTCAGTTTTTTCTGCATCACGACTACGAATGCGAATGAATGTTCCACACGAAGAACCATTTAAACTTATTGCCGATCTTGACAAAAACAAATTTGTTGACAACTCAATAGAACAGACTATGGCTTCATATGGCCAACGACCGAATCAAAGACTCACACTCCTTTGCCTGGCCACGAATGTGCCTGACCCTGCTTTTGAGCATCCTATCTCATTAATGGCCGACCGGAAAAGTCCGGATTCAGCCGATTCCGCGGAACAAATCCAAGCGGCATTCGACAAAGTGTTCGAGATGTTGATAGACGTAAAGAGCAACATGAACGGTACTATTTATCCGGATATTGTCGTATACCCAATCGCTGTTTTTCGCGAGTTCAAAATTTCGAAATGAATCCAACATACCCAAACCCACGGGTACGGGTTTGGGTATGTTGAAATCGCCTACGCCGCCGATCACAGAAACCCATTGTCCCCGTAGCTCACGCCTTGCCCGCTTTCGTGCCCGGCCTCGGGACCAGCTTCGTCGGGCGTGGGCTCGATCGCGTCACGCAGGAGCTGGGATTCGTCCTTGCCGTCGCGTGACCAGTACCAGATTTTTCCACGCTTTAACGAGACCACGCTCATCGTGCCCTTGGCCCGTTCGAGGGTGTTTTTGCTGTGCCCTTGCGCCGCCCCGCGCTCGAAGACCTCCTTCGCCGCCCGCGCGCCGCCGCTGAGCAGCCGCTCCAAGAACACGCTCGCCTGATCCTCCTTCGTCTCGCGCACCTCGAACACCCCGCCCTCACCATCCACACCAAAACCGCTCCCACCAAACCCGTCTCCACCAAATCCGTCCACCCCATCCCCGTCACCGCTCGCCCCGTGCCCATCCGCGTCCCCGCCCACCGTCTCGTCGAGCCACACCAACGCACCATCCACAATCACATACACCCGCGCACCCAAGATCGGCCCCAGGTTATTCTTCACCATCGACACCACACGCTTCATACCCACATGCTCGTCGTGCGTCGCCGCGTATGACTGGTCGTTGGCCTTGGGGTGCTTGGTGACCAGGTGCACCGTCCGAGCGGCCGCCGTGAACGCCAGCGAACCCATCGCTCGGTACACCGCCCGCTTGCCGCTGGAATCTTTATTGAGATGCGTCACACACACCACGGCCGCCCCCGTCACCTGCGCCAAATACGCCAGCTGCGCCAGCACCGATCGCACCTCGGCATTGTTATGCGAATCCGCCTTGCCCATGTACGCGCTGATCGGATCGATCACGATCAGCGACACATCGCCGATGGATTCGATGGCTTCGATCAGCCGATCCGTGTCCCGATCAAGCTGAGGCAGGTCCAACGCATTGGGCGAGACACCGCGGATGCCCTCGAGGAAATGCACCCGGTTCATCCGCGCGCACATCGCGTTGAGCCTCGGCACCAGCGTATCCCCCGCGTCGTCCTCCGCGCTCATCATCACGGCCCTGCCGCTGGCGCCATTGGCCCGACGCCCGACCTCCCCGCGCGACACCCGGGCGGCCAGCTCGAGGGTCATAAACGATTTCCCCAACCCCGGATCCCCGGCGATCAGCGTCAGCTTCCCCATCGCGATCCGCCCGTCCTCGAGCCACCGAATCTCCTGAGGCGCATACTGCGTCATGTCCTTGATGACGACCCGTGATTGCTGTTGCCCTCTCCCTGATCCTGTTCCGTGCCCACTCATATTCATCTCCTTCATCTCTCCCTCCGGGTACCCCGGCTTGACCGTCCCCGGCAAGCCGGGTCTTGAGACCGCGTCTTCCCGAGCGATCCACACACCCCAAGACACGGCTTGCGAAGACGCCAAGCCGTGGCACCCGCCCGACTCCATTCCAAGGCAACACACGCCGCCTCTGATAGAGCCGCCCGCGACCCGCCCTGTGCGCACACCCGCCGCACTGCGCACGCCCAAAACCACCCCCGCCTAAATAAGGTATAAAAACAGTTTCAGATTCCGATCCCAACGCACCGATCCGCGCCGCCCCTGTGCGCACAAAGCCCAAGGCCCCAAAGCCCTAACCCAAGCCCGAGCCCGAGCCTCAGAAAGCAACCGCCTGTCGCACATCTCGTATACTCAAGCGTGCGACGCCTCAAACCATCCCTCTTCGCGATCGTCTCGTTGCTCGTGCTCCTCGCACTGGGCGTGGCGGCCAACCTCCACATCGCCCACCAAGAACCCGCCATCTCCCTGGCCCGAGGCATCGACTACCCGATCACAAACACAAGTTCCGTCATGGGCACGCCCCCGAGCGATGTTGAACAATGGCCGACGATCCCGGGTGAGATCCAAGAATCCTTCGGCCCGCCCTCCAACTGGGAGCACTACAACGACACACTCCACCGCTGGTACCTGATCGAGTGGTACCAGTTCGAAGAAGACCCGACCTGGTGGGCACGCCTGCTCGAGTTGCGTTCCGGCTTCCCGTGGACCGCCCGTTCGTTGATGGCGGCCCAATCCGGCGACGACCTCACCATCGGCCTGATCTGGCCACTCACCGACGGCCAATACCTCGCCCCCCAAACCACCTACCACCCCCTCGGCCTCATCCTCAACCCGATCGTCTACGCCCTCCCCCCGTGGTGTGCGCTGCTCCTCCTGCGACACACACTCATCCGCCTCAAGCAACGAAGACGCACCGCCAAAGGCCAATGCCCCCACTGCGCCTACGACCTGAGCGCCACCCAACACCTCCCCACCTGCCCCGAGTGCGGCCACGCCAACCAGAGCCAGCCTCAGCCAATATCCGCATAGACTCCAACGATGAAACGCCCCAAACCATCCCTGTTCGCGATCGTCTCGTTGCTGATGCTCCTCGGGCTGGGTGTGTGGGCCAATCACCATATCGCGCACAGGTTTAAGCCGATTGCATCGTATATCCATGTGTTGTTTGCCAACTATAGCCTTGCACCAAGTAAACCTGTCCGTCCGCCCACGATCCCAGAAGAGCTCCTCGATCGCTTCGGCACGCCCACACGCGCGAGTCAGCAGAGCTTCAACACCTTCCGATTCATCTACACTCAATGGGACGCCCCTTCCAACAGAGCCGGAGGAGCAGCCCGTCTCTACGAGTTCCGATTCGGTGTCCCCTTCTCCGTGAGGTCATCGAGGATCGCTCATGCCAACATGTTCAATGACCTGCCGGTCTGGCCGGAAGATGGACAGCGAACCAAGCCCCCCGCCACGATCTACCACCCGCTGGGCCTCATCGTCAACCCGATCGTCTACGCCATGCCCCCGTGGATCGTGCTGCTGCTCGCCCGCCGAAAGGTCGTCCGTGTCCTCCACCGACGACGCCAGCGCCGCCTAGAGCTGGGCCTCTGCGATCACTGCGACTACGAGGTCAAAGACCTCCCCACCTGCCCCGAGTGCGGCCACGCCACGCCATAACACACACTCAAAATGAACATACCCAAACCCGTACCCATGGGTTTGGGTATCTTGCTTTGTCACCTTGATCTGGCATCTTGGTTTTTAGGGCGTGAGCGGGGTTCGCCCATCGTGTATACTCAAGCCGTGCGTGTGCCCAAACCATCTTTGTTTGCGATTGTGTTGTTGCTGGTGCTCCTCGGGCTTGGGGTGTGGGCGAATCTGTACATCGCGCACCAGCGGCCGGGCGTGGTGGCGGTGAGCGTGGACGATCGGCGGTGGTTTTCGACGACGGCTCCGACGCCCGATGATCCTGGGGACTGGCCGGGTGATTGGTCTGGTGAACAGGCTGTAGACTGGGCTGTAGACTGGGCGGGCGATTGGTCTGTTGAGTGGGCGGGTGTGCCCGCGGAGATCACGGCGGGGTTGGGCAGGCCGATGACTTGGGCGTGGAGCTCGACCCGGAGCTACGAGATCTACCAGATCGCCTGGGCGGGCGATCCGCTGACGAACATGCAGGCGGGCGTGCAGACGGGGCATGAGTGGAGCGTGCTGCGTATGTATCACCACGGGTGGCCGATGGATGTGCTGACGAGGACCTCGGTGATCACCAAGAACGGGCGTGCCACCACCAGCGCGTGGCCGACCCCGGGCGGGCACCCGTCGACCGAGGCGAGCACCTACCACCCGCTGGGGCTGATCGTCAACCCGTTCATCTACGCGCTGCCGGCGTGGATCGTGCTGATGCTGGTTCGCCATTGGTTGATCCGACGCAGGCAGCGGCGGCGCATTGCCCGCGGGCTCTGCGGCCAGTGCGGGTACGACCTGAGCGCCACGCAAGCGCTGCCCACCTGCCCCGAGTGCGGGCACGGCAACATGAGCCAGCCTGCCCCAGTATCCGCATAGACTCCCCCGATGAAACGCCCCGCTCTTCCATCTTTGTTTGCGATCGTGTTGTTGCTGGTGCTCTTGGGGCTCGGGGTGGGGGCGAATCTGTACATCGCGCATCGGCCGACGGGCAAGCCCAAGCGGTATCTGCACTCGGATGAGTGGTTCGTGACGAACCAGCCGTCGGCGGGCGATCCGATTGGGCGGGGCGGTTGGCCGAGCGTTCCTGAGGCTCATCGCCAAACGCTCGGCGAGCCCACACGGTGGATCTTCAAACCCGAGCGGACCCACCGCGCGTACGAGCTTGTCTGGGAGGGCACCGCTGAGTCGGCGACGGGCTGGGGGGTGCTGTATGAGCGGCGGTTCGGGTGGCCGATGACGGTGCGAGCGGTCAAGGAGATGTACGCGGGCGACACTTCCAACCCTGCCTCTGGCCTGATCCCCGGCTTGATCATGCCGACGATGGCCGACCAGGTCATGCCCCCCGCGAGCACCTACCACCCGCTGGGCCTCATCCTCAACCCCATCGTCTACGCCCTCCCCCCTTGGTGTGTGTTGTTACTCTTAAGACACACACTCATCCGCCTCAAGCAACGAAGGCGCGCCGCCAAAGGCCAATGCCCCCAGTGCGCCTACGAAGTGAACGACCTCCCCACCTGCCCCGAGTGCGGCCACGCCACCACATAACACCCACAAACCCCCAGCAGATCAACATGCCAAACCCGCCCCCATCGGCTTGGCATCTTGCCCCCGCCCCTCCCCATTTGCTGCTCTGCTGCTTTCCCGCTCTGCTGCTCTCCCCCTGCTCTCCCCCCTGCCCTCAAATCACCCCCCGTTTCTCCCCGCAGAGCATGGCAGCCAACCCCGAATCCACCTATACTGTCCTCAGCAGCCGATCCCACCATCGGCCACGATCCATCCTGCGCGCATCCAGCCAGCCGATCTATCCCCGACCAAGGACGAACACATGCCCCAGGCAACCGCGACCAGAAACGAGCACTCGCCCATGACCCCCACCACCGCCCAAACCCAAACCCCCACCGACCCATCCTCCCCGGGCGTCATGATGAGCGATACCACAACCCCCGCGCCCACCGCCAAGACGGCCGCCGAGCTGCCCAAGGAAACACTCCTCAAGTGGCTCTACGACATGCAGCTCATCCGTGAGTTCGAGAACCGAACAATGCAGGCCTACCAACAAGCCAAGATCGGCGGGTTCTGCCACATCTACACCGGGCAAGAAGCCGTCGCCGTCGGCACCATCGGCTGCACCAACTCCGACGACCCCGTCATCACCGCCTACCGCGACCACGGGCACGCCCTCGCTCGCGGCATGACCCCCAACGCGTGCATGGCCGAGATGTTCGGCAAGACCACCGGGTGCGCCAAGGGCAAAGGCGGGTCCATGCACATGTTCGATCGACCCAACTGGCTCTTCGGCGGCCACGGCATCGTCTCCGCGCAAACCCCCATGGGCGCCGGCTTCGCCTTCTCCGAGAAATACCAGCTCGAGGTCATGGGCATCGGCAAGAAGAAAGTCACACTCTGCTACATGGGCGACGGCGCACTCGACCAGGGCTGCTTCCACGAAGCACAGAACCTCGCCTCCCTCTGGGGCCTGCCCGTCATCTATATCCTCGAAAACAACGGCTACTCCATGGGCACCGCCATCAACCGCCACACCGCCAACCACGAAAACCTCATCGATCGCGCCAAGGGCTACGGCATCAAA
>Ga0209344_10001595_pt1 | contig 28729 bp, 25 predicted proteins | sample Cruoilmetagenom6_FD_187293 | JGI IMG/M metagenome (GOLD analysis project Ga0209344, IMG submission 187293) | Oil polluted marine microbial communities from Coal Oil Point, Santa Barbara, California, USA - Santa Barbara Oil Seep Sample 6 (SPAdes)... | ecosystem: Environmental > Aquatic > Marine... | reverse complement strand
GAATTGGGAATATACCCCGTTGGACAACGCCAATGTGGATGCTACCCCGCTGCTTGCGCCGCGTTTTTTTAGCTGCTTTGATGCGGGAAAAATCACCGCTGATCTGGAAGCAGGGAATGCAGCCGCCGTGTTGCTGGATGAAAACCGTCCTTATGGATTTAACACATATGTTGCACAATACCCCGATGGCCGCGCTTTTATGTGGCGCCAGATCAATGCCTGTGGCGATGCGTGGTTTAATGGCAATGATCTGCCCGAAGGTTGTCCCGAGCCATCAACAATCATTATTGAGGAAACGGACCCGACGACTGTTATCAAAGAAAGTAAAGCCTCTGAGCCGGTTAATTTGATACCAAGAACTGCCCCGCGCTTTGTCCGAGGGCGTAATGATCAAGAAGTGAATAACCATGGCTGATTTACTGTTAGAACTGTTGAGTGAAGAAATTCCCGCCCGCATGCAAGCGCGTGCGGCCGATGATTTGAAAAAACGGGTCACGGACGGGTTGGTGGAAGCGGGGCTGACATATGTTTCCGCCGCTGCATTCGTAACACCGCGACGTTTATGCCTGACCATTGAGGGGCTGCTTGCCGAAAGTCCAAGCCTGCGTGAAGAACGCAAAGGCCCGCGTGTGGGCGTGCCTGAAAAGGCGCTGGAAGGTTTCTTGCGCGGAGTTGGGCTGACTGTTGATCAATTGCAGATACGTGACGACAAAAAAGGCCAGACCTATTTTGCGGTGATCGAGAAAGCCGGGCGTCCAGCAAGCGATATTATTGCCGAAATTGTCCCCCAAGTAATCCGCAATTTCCCGTGGCCGAAATCCATGCGTTGGGGTGCGGGCAGTTTGCGTTGGGTGCGCCCTTTGCATTCTATTTTGTGTATTCTGACTGCCGATGACGGGTCTACGGTCGTGGATTTTGATGTGGATGGCATCGAGTCTGCTAACCTGACTGCTGGTCACCGGTTTCATGCACCCGAATGGTTCAGTGTGAGCGGGTTCGATCAATACCGCGCTGCATTGAAAACGGCTCATGTTGTGCTGGACAGTGCTGAGCGCGCCGATCACATATGGGAAGACGCCAAAAATATGGCTTTTGCCAACGGGCTGGAAGTGGTTGAGGATGCGGGTCTGTTGGCGGAAGTCGCGGGCCTTGTGGAATGGCCCGTGGTGCTGATGGGCGATATTGCCGATGATTTTATGGATTTGCCCGCTGAAGTGTTGCAAACCTCGATGCGCGAGCATCAGAAGTTTTTCTCTCTACGTAACCCAAAGACCGGACGTATTGAGAAATTTATCACTGTCGCCAACCGTGAAACCGCTGACAATGGTGCAACGATTTTGGCGGGTAACCAAAAGGTATTGTTTGCCCGACTGTCAGATGCAAAGTTTTTCTGGGAAAACGATCTACGGGTGTCACTTGATGATATGGCCGCGAAACTTGGCAACGTGACATTCCACAATAAGCTGGGAACACAGGCCGAAAGAATTGGGCGTATTGCAACACTGGCGCGTGAGATTGCACCAATTGTCGGGGCTGATGCGGATATGACCGAGACAGCGGCGAGGATTGCCAAGGCCGATTTGTCATCCGAAATGGTTTACGAATTTCCCGAGCTGCAGGGGACTATGGGGAAATATTATGCGCAAAAGGCGGACTTGGATGATGCTATCGCTACAGCTTGCGAAGCACATTACTCACCGCTTGGCCCGTCCGATGTTGTGCCAAGCGCACCTGTATCGGTTGCCGTGGCTCTGGCCGATAAAATCGACACGTTGACAGGGTTCTGGGCGATTGATGAGAAACCGACAGGCTCAAAAGATCCGTTCGCATTAAGGCGTGCGGCTTTGGGTGTTATCCGACTGATCTTAGAAAATAAAATCAGGTTAAACCTTACGAGCTTTATTGATGCAGAGCTGATACGCCATAAGATCTTTAATGATCGGAATACGGATGCGGAAAAAGAAGAGTTTCTTGAAAAGGAACTTTTGCGTGAAATAGCCGATCACGGTGTGTTCGGGGCTGCCTTGCAAGCGGTTTTGGATGCGGTTTTGAAAAAGGGCAAGGAAAAATTTTCCAGTGATCAGACATGGTTGGAACATTTACTGGAAAACGTTCCCGAGAGTTGTACCAACTTATTGGGTTTCTTCCACGATCGCCTGAAAGTCTATCTACGGGATAAGGGCATCAGCCATGATATTATTGATGCATGTCTTGCCATGCCCAACAATGACGATTTTACATTGTTGGTGAACCGCGCCGAGGCGTTGCAAGGCTTTATCAAGACCGATGACGGCAATAATTTGTTGCAGGGCTTTAAGCGGGCCAATAATATTTTGATACAAGCGGAAACCAAAGACGGTGTTGAATACTCTTATGGGGCCGATGTGAAATATGCTGAAACCGATGTGGAAAGAAACCTGTTTGCAGCTCTTGTCACGGCGGACGCAGCCATCGCACCGAGCATCAAATCCGAGGATTTTGCCGCAGCCATGTCGGCTATGGCAAACCTGCGTGCACCAATCGACGCATTTTTCGAAGCGGTAAAAATCAATGCCGACAGCGATATTGTCCGGCGTAACCGGCTGAACCTTTTAGGTGGCATTCGCAAAACAATGGGACAAGTGGCCGATTTCACACTGATTGAGGGTTAATCCGGCAACAATCTAAAACCGCGACAGATCAACAGCTTGTCAGGGGTTTCTAAATGCCATTAGACTGAAAGTCTAAACTATGAGGGCAGTGATGGCAGATTATCCGCGTATATTGGCGCTTAAAGCCGGTGCAGACGCACCGGCACATATTTACGGTGCACGCGCAGCGACCCAGGTTGCTCTTATGGATGCAGGCTTGCCGGTTCCCAAAGCTTGGGGATTGTCGACGGAAGCGGTGAAATCCATTGCAAACGAAGATTTTCCCGAAGACTGGCCATTTCTGGACGAGCTTTCAACAGGATGTCTGGTTTCAATACGTGTCAGCCCGCTTGAACGTGTTTGGGGGGGGCCGGATGCATTATTGAATCTTGGTATGAACCAAGCCACATGCGATATTTTGAAAACGCCATTGGGGGCAGATGCGTCCACGGCATTATATGCACGGTTTATACAAGATTATTCCATAAAAGTTGCAAGATTAGACCCGGAGTGGTTTGAGGAACTATATTTATTACACACTAAAAATGGCATATTGGATGTTGATGCAGTGCTAGGGTCATCACTTGCGTTATATGATCAGAATGTGGGCGAGCTGTTTCCACAGGAACCTGTCCGACAGTTGCGTAAAGCTTTGCGATCTTTTGTACAAGCATGGGATGGCACAACGGCGCGTATATTGCGCATGGCACAAGGCGCACCTTCAAACGCTGGTCTTGGATTGATTATTCAAGAAATGGCATTGGGACTTGGTCGCGGCGAAAGTGGTGCAGGTATCTGTCAGTTTGTATCAGTTCAGACAGGCGAAGATATGGCGCATGGCCGCTATCTATCACAAGCACAAGGCCGCGAAGCAATAGAGGATCAGTCAAAAGCCTATTATCTGACAAAAGATCCGCGCGGGCCTTCACTGGAAGACACATGTCCGGAAGTTATCGCTGATTTAACAAATTATGCGAATATGGCATGTTCTGCGTTTCGTGATGAAATGCAACTGGAATTTACAGTGCAAGACGGTAAATTAACGATTTTGGACGCAGTCACAGCCGAACGTTCCGGTCGTGCAGCGGTTGCTATTGCAGTCCGATTGGTTAATGCGGGCATCCGCTCTAAAGAAAAGGCATTGATGGGGATTGAGCCACGTAGCCTGAATGAGGTTTTGCACCCGCTTGTCGATCCAAAAGCAAAGCGGGAAGTTTTGACATCCGGAATATCTTCCAGCCCGGGTGCTGCCACCGGCAAGATAGTCTTTACGGCGAATGCAGCCCAAGCCAGTGCTGCGCGTGAAGAGCCTTGTATTTTAGTGCGGATTGAAACCTCGCCGGAAGATGTGCGCGGGATGCATTCGGCAAAAGCCGTATTAACGGCAAAGGGCGGGCGCGACAGCCATGCCGCAGTTGTAGCGCGTACAATCGGTCTCCCTTGTATCGTGGGTGCCAGAGATATGAAGGTAGATGTGCGCGGTAAAGTTTTAAGTTTACCAAATGGTGTGGTTCTGCGGGCTGGCGATACAATTACAGTAGACGGGAGCACAGGCGAGGTTTTGCGCGGCGCTCCCAAACTTGTGCAACCTAATCTTGGCGGTTCCTTTGATAAATTCATGTCTTGGGTAGATGAATTCCGTGTTCTGGGTGTGCGGGCAAATGCCGATACGCCGCAAGATGCGCGCATATCACGTGATTTTAACGTTGATGGTATTGGGTTGGTGCGCACCGAGCATATGTTTTTCGAGGCAGGCCGTCTGAATGTGATGCGAGAGTTGATTTTCGCTGAAACTGAAAAAGACCGTAAGGCTGCTTTGGATCTGCTTTTGCCAATGCAGCGTTCCGATTTTGTTGAGCTGTTTGAAACGATGGCAGGATTGCCGGTATGCATTCGCTTTTTGGATCCACCTTTACATGAATTCTTACCTCAATCGCGTGATGAGATGCAGTCATTGGCGGAAGCTATGGGGCTGCCGCTTTCAAGCATTACATCACGTGCAGAGGATTTACGGGAATTCAATCCAATGCTGGGTACGCGCGGCGTGCGTTTGGGAATAATGATCCCGGAGATTTACGAAATGCAAGCGCGCGCAGTTTTTGAAGCGGTTGCCGAAGTGCATAAAAGCGGTAAAATAAAAGTCTCACCCGAAATAATGGTGCCTTTGGTGTCTGCAAACCGAGAAGTCGAGTTGGTCAAGTCCTGCGTAGATGCCGTTTTTGCCGCTGTGAAGAATGAATCCGGTGTTGCAATGGAATACGAGCTGGGCACAATGGTTGAAACGCCGCGTGCTGCATTGCGCGCAGGTGATATTGCCCGCAGTTCAAAGTTCCTAAGCTTTGGAACAAACGATCTTACACAGATGACTTATGGTTTAAGCCGTGATGATTCCGGTAGATTCATGCGCGATTACATCAGTAAGGGTGTTTTTGAAGATGATCCATTCCACTCATTGGATGAGGATGGTGTGGGAGAGTTGTTATTAATTGCCTGTGAGCGGGGACGTGCCGAACGCAAAGATCTGGTTTTGGGCTTGTGTGGAGAGCATGGAGGGAATCCTAAATCGGTAGGATTCTGTCATCGCGCGGGCTTTGACTATGTATCTTGCTCGCCTTTTCGTACACCAATCGCAAAATTGGCCGCGGCACAAGCGGCAATATCTGAAGCGGAATAGGTAACAAAATTACAAATACGGCTATTTTGTGAAGATTTTGTGTTAATTTTTACAAAAATGTAACAGTACGTCATCGCGAGATGACAAGAAACTAGACAGACCGCTGTGTTGTTTAGTAGAACGCCCTAGATTTGATGGGTATCTGCACCCGCGATTTTAGTGAGCTACTGTTATGAAGACAATGATTGAGCGTATCGCCCAAGGGATTGTTATTTCTCTTACGGGCATAGTTATCGGGTCCTTTGCTGCTGCTGATGGAAATTCAGACACTTCAAGGAATGAATCAACACATATGGTGTATCAGAATGTTACTGTGGAAAATGGTAATATTGTGCGTTTGGCCGCTTTAGGCAAAAAGACTTCACCCAAAAGAACATTCTGGCAAGTTTTGCTGAATAAAAAGCCAGAAGTTACAGTCCAAGACATTACCACTATGTCGCAAATTAATGCGTTGCCTCATGCGGAGGGAAATGACGAATGGAGATGTCTAACCGAAGCTTTGTATTTCGAGGCGCGTGGTGAAAATCTGGAAGGACAATTTGCTGTTGCCGAAGTGATATTAAACCGCCGGGATAGCAAAAAATTCCCAAGCACAGTTTGTGGTGTCATTGGCCAGGGTTCTAAATCCGGGAAAAAACACGCATGTCAATTTTCATATAAATGCGATGGTTATGCAGAAGTGTACTCTGAAAAGAATGCCCATATACAGGTCGGTAAAGTAGCACGTATTATGTTGGATGGTAAAACGCGGGAGCTTACAAAAGGCGCTACATTTTATCATACCGGTGCAGTTAGCCCAAGATGGTCACGCAAGTTCGAAAGAACAGCCAAAGTTGGGCGCCACTTTTTCTACAAAGCATAGATAAATACTAGAATTCAGACCGTCAAATGACGGTCTTTTTTTGACTCTTGTTATAAGTCAGGCAGGTCTATATCTGATGTGTGACAACAAGAGTGATACGTATGACTGACGACATAAATGTAGCCTTTGACACTTTAGATGCACGTTCGATTGCAACCCATACAGGCGACCCACTTGATCGCATATCTGTGCGTGATTTTATAAAGAGTGTAGAAATTGGTGCGTTCCAAACCGAACGCGACACAAAGCAACGTATCCGGTTTAATGTGGTTCTTGAGGTTGCAAAAAGTCAGGCCGGTGCATCTGATGATGTTGATCAGGTTTTATCATACGACACGATCACTGATGCGATTGAAGAACAGTTAAATGTTGAACGGCTGAACTTGCTCGAGACACTGGCCGAACGTATCGCAGAAACTATTCTGTCACACATGCGCGCAGTTCGGGTTTTCGTGCGCATTGAAAAGATGGACCGTATTCCGGGCACGCTGAGCGTGGATATTGTGCGGTCTAAAAATGGAATTGAACCCGACATTGATACCGTTCCGGAAGAAAATATTCAGCCATTGATTATATTCATGCCCAACGACGTGCTTTACGGGTCTGAACTAGGCGCATGGCTGGATGCAATTGCAACACATACCCGGCCTGCGATCATTTGCCTTGAACCGGTTTATAAGCAACTCCCTACGACTGATATACCCAACGTTGACAGACGCATTGGGTTATTATCGATAGCGCAAAATGCGTGGATGCTGGCAGCAAAAGACACACGATGCGTTGTTGTTGATAATCGAACAGAACTGGATTGGGCGATAAAAAAGGGCCAATTATCGGTCTGGGCACCATCCAGGATTGTGCTTGACGCTGTTGATAAACCCGACGCTGGGCCAAAAGAACCATTGGCTCTGGCGATGTGGTTTGCAAAAGAGTTTTTTGCGGATCATACACTAGTATTGCAAAGTTATGACGGTGCGATCAATTCGGATAGGTTATTGCTTGTCGCAACACCAACCGACCTTTAGGGTCGGGCGAAAAATCGGGGGATTGCGGAATGGATGTTTTGATCCGCGAAATTAAAAAAAGCGACCGTAATATGTGGTTGGGTATGTATCGCAAGCTATTTCCTGATAATTCGGACGATGCATTGCTTGCTGAAATTGACCGCATCTTTAAATCAGGAAAAAGATCGGCGTATGTCGCACAAGTGGATGAAAGACCTGTAGGTTTTGCTGAATATGCTTTGCGTGATTATGCAAACGGCTGCCATTCACAACCTGTCCCGTTTCTGGAAGGCATCTGGATAGATGCTGATTATCGCGGGCAGGGTATTGCCAAGGCGCTGGTATCATATCTGGAACAGCTAGCCAGAATGGCCGGGTTTACAGAGTTTGGGTCAGATGTTGAACTGAGTAACTATCCTTCACAGTTGATGCACGAACGATTGGGTTTTCAGCAAACGGAAAAAGTCATCTTTTACCGCAAGATTTTGGATTAAGTGTCTATGGTATATTATAGGCCTATAGCGCAAACTGACAGATGCCGCCCGAAAGGCGCACTGATGATAGCTGGTGGGTGGTCGTGGTTTACACATGCACAACAATTGCAACGTGATGGTGGATCGCAGGTTGTGCCTATAACAGAAATACCCGATGAAATATTGGAAAATATAACGCGGCCAAGGGATGCAATTTGCGGTTTGGATATGACAATGCCGCAGATAATGGGCGTCTTGAATGTAACACCGGACAGTTTCTCTGATGGCGGACAACACCATACATTCGAAGACGCGGTTATGCGTGCCAAGCAGATGGTAGAGCAGGGGGTAACGCTCTTGGATATTGGTGGCGAGTCCACGCGTCCGGGCGCAGATTTTGTTGAGAATGACGCGGAAATAACACGCACGGTTCCTGTAATTCAAGCATTACGGTCTGCTGGAATTTCAACGCCGGTATCAATAGATACACGCAAAGCTGATGTGGCACAGGCCGCGTTGAGTGCCGGCGCAATGATGTTCAATGATATTACGGCATTTCAATATGACCCGAAAAGCTTACCGCTTGCAGCGAGAATGCAACCATACGTATGTTTAATGCACAGCCCGAGCGATCCTAAAACCATGCAGAACAACCCCCGCTATACAAATGTACTGATGGATATTTATGACCATTTGGAGGAACGTGTAACCGCATGTGTGAATGCGGGCCTGTCCAAAAAACATATCGTTGTAGATCCCGGTATCGGGTTTGGTAAAACTCTGGATCACAATTTACAACTGATCCGAGGTCTGTCACTGTTTCACGGACTGGGATGCCCTATATTACTGGGGGTTTCGCGCAAACGATTTATTGGCGATTTGGGGAATGCGCTGGAACCCGCTGATCGGGTTGCAGGCTCTATTGCCATTGGACTGGAAGGTTTGCGACAAGGGGTGCAATTCCTGCGGGTGCATGACATCTGGCAAACACGACAAGCAATTAATCTGTGGCAAGCTACATTGTGAGGGTATATGGGACGTAAATACTTTGGAACTGACGGTGTACGCGGATTGGCAAACAGTCACCCAATGACTGCCGAAATGGCCCTCAGACTGGGGGCTGCCGCAGGTCGGTATTTTCGTAAAGACAAGAAAAGCCACCGTGTCGTGATCGGCAAAGACACCCGGCGGTCAAGTTATATGATCGAGGCGGCGTTAACAGCCGGGTTTGCGTCAACTGGCATGGAAGTATTCCTTTTAGGTCCGGTGCCAACACCCGCAGTGGGCATGTTAGCGCGATCAATGCGTGCAGATGTTGGTGTGATGATTTCAGCTTCACACAATCCGTATCACGATAACGGGATCAAGTTTTTCGGCCCTGACGGTTATAAGCTTTCAGATGATGCGGAAATTGAAATCGAAAAACTGGTTGATGGCGATATAGCACTGGCAGCACCTGAAAACATCGGGCGTGTACAAAGGATTGATGACGGTTTGGGCCGTTATATGGAGTTTGCCAAAACCGCATTTCCACGCCGCCGTTTGTTGGACGGCATGAAGGTTGTCATCGATTGCGCCAATGGTGCAGCTTACAAAGCCGCACCGACCGTGTTGTGGGAATTGGGTGCCGAAGTGATCCCAATTGGTGTTTCTCCAAATGGGTTTAATATCAATGATGGTTGCGGGTCGACAAATACCAGAACAGCCGCAAAAGCGGTTATCGAGCATAAGGCAGATGTTGGGATTTGTCTGGATGGGGATGCCGACCGGGTAATGATCATTGATGAAAACGGTGTTGTGGCAGACGGTGACCAGATTATGGGGCTTATTGCAGAGCGTTGGTGTGATAATGGAGCATTGGCTAAAGATACGCTTGTCGCAACTGTGATGTCTAATATGGGGCTTGAAAAACACTTGTCGCGGCGCGGAATTACGTTGTTGCGAACCGATGTCGGTGATCGCCATGTGGTGCAGGCTATGCGCAAGGGTCAATTCAACCTAGGCGGTGAACAATCAGGGCATATCGTGATGAGCGATTATGTGACGACAGGCGACGGCTTAATTGCCGGCCTTCAATTTTTAAATGCAATGATTGAGAGCGCTAAACCTGCCAGCAGTCTGGCCCATGTTTTTGATCCGTATCCCCAGTTGCTGGAGAATATCAGATATACAGATAAGGATCCGCTGGAAACGGATAATGTCAAAGCTGCAATTGCCGACGGTGAAAACGCATTGCGTGCAAACGGTCGATTATTGATCCGTAAATCCGGTACAGAACCCTTGGTGCGTGTGATGGGCGAATGTGAAGATGCAGGTCTTTTAAGGCGCGTTGTTGGTGATATTGTTACGGCGGTGAGAGCCGAAACTTAACGGCTTTTTCAACTGACTGACGCCCAATCCAATCAAGATCAATACCAGTGCGCCAAGAAAACTTGGTGGTAATTCCTCGCCAAGAAACACCGCACCAAAAGTGATCGCCCAGATGGGAACTTGATAATTCACAAGACTCATAAAACTGGGACCGGCTTTGTTGATGACATTTACCAGCATAATAGTAGCCAGAGCCGTAGGGAATAATCCCAGATATAATATTCCCAAAGCGGGTTGAATGTCAGGTATGGATGGCACGCCTTCGAAATATAACGCAACAGGTACCATGCCGATTGTGCCAACCAACAGACCTGCAGCCGAGTACGATAACAAACCAACTGGTGGACAGCGGCGCGTGATGATACTGCCAATAGCATAACAACAGGCGGCCCCGATGCAGGCAAGACGGGCCAAAGGTTCTAGTGGATCACCGCTCGTGTCAATAAAATTACGAGGTCCAATCAGAATTACTACGCCTATAAATCCAATTAAAAACCCAAAAACTTTTCTACGATTCATCAAATCACCTGCCACAAGAAAATGCGCGAGCGGTAAAACCAGCAACGGAACAACGGCCATTGAGATACCGGCAAAACCCGAAGATATCCGTAATTGCCCCCAATTTAACAAGGTAAACGGGATTGCATTGGTAAACAGACCCATGCCAAGAATATGAAGCCAGATACGCTTGTCGGTTGCCGTCTTCCATTTAGGTAGCCCGTTGCGAAACATATAAGCAAAACTAACCAGCAGGGTTGATGCAATGACCAGACGCAGCGCTGATACAGTCAGTGGTCCAAATCCTGTCAGCGCCAGTTTTGCCCCCATAAATGAGCCGCCCCATATCACACCGAGGACAATCAGGAATACCCAGTTCAACAGGGAATGGGGGTTTTGAGGTGTCATTGGTTAACCTGTAAGCGATGTTTAAGTGAACTGTTAGCAGATCGTTACATTAAATGTGACTAGTAGAAAAGTAAAAGGCACGCCTAGTGACGTGCCTTTATTTATGAAAAGAGTGATGAATATCAGTTCTTTTCTTTATCAACCATTTTACCGGCAGAAATCCAAGGCATCATCGCGCGCAACTTGGCACCAACCTGTTCAATCTGGTGCTCGTCGTTAATACGACGTGTGGCTTTGAACGATGGTTGGCCAACGGCATTTTCCAACATGAAATCACGTACAAACTTACCGGTTTGGATGTCTGTCAGAACCGCTTTCATGCGGGCCTTTGTTTCATCGTATGGCAAGATGCGCGGGCCGGAAACGTATTCGCCGTATTCAGCCGTGTTTGAGATTGAGTAGTTCATGTTGGCAATGCCGCCTTCATAAATCAGGTCAACAATCAGTTTTACTTCGTGCAAGCATTCAAAGTAAGCCATTTCAGGTTCGTAACCCGCTTCAACCAATGTCTCGAAACCCATGCGGATCAATTCAACAACACCACCACAAAGCACGGCTTGTTCACCGAACAGATCGGTTTCGCATTCTTCGCGGAAATCTGTTTCGATAATACCTGAACGACCACCGCCGATGGCAGAACAATAGGATTTGCCGATTTCCAGTGCTTTTCCGGATGCGTCTTGATCAACGGCTACAAGGCAGGGAACGCCACCGCCTTTGACATATTCGCCGCGCACAGTGTGGCCGGGGCCTTTTGGTGCCATCATGATCACGTCTACACCGGGATTGGCTTCGATCAGGCCGAAGTGGATGTTCAAACCGTGGGCAAAAGCCATTGCGGCACCGTCTTTCAGATTGTCGCGGACGTATTTTTTGTAGGTTTCTGCCTGCAATTCGTCGGGCATGGTGAACATGATCAAATCACACCAGGCAGACGCTTCAGCGATCCCCATTACTTTCAGACCTTCGCCTTCGGCTTTTTTCGCAGATGCAGAGCCTTCACGCAGGGCAACAACTACGTTTTTTGCGCCACTGTCACGCAGGTTCAACGCATGCGCGTGGCCTTGTGATCCATAGCCAAGAATAGCAACTTTTAAGTCTTTGATTAAGTTTACATCGCAATCGCGATCGTAATAAACACGCATGATAACCTCCTGAAGATGAGCGAATTTGATGTATTTCTATACCCGTTTAATGGCAGGGTCGATTTCATTATTTGTATATATTATCAAAAAGGTGTAAAATATATTCGTGATATAGGCAGTAAAGCAAAAATACATGCAAAAACTAGATGATCTGGACAGACGTATCCTGCGCGCACTTCAAGATGACGCCACTTTGACTGCTGCTCAATTGGGTGCGCGTGTCAATTACGCACCGGCATCATGTTGGCGCAGGGTAGAGCGGTTGGAACGCGATGGCATCATAACCGCACGGCGCATCGTGATCGATCCCAAAGCCTTGGGGTATGAGGTTGAGGTGTCTTTGCGCATCACTTTGGATAAAACCCAAAGCAATGCGTTTGATCTGTTCGTAGCGGCAGCCCATGAAATCCCCGAAGTTAATGAAATCCAGACCTTTTTGGGCCGTGTGGATGTGCGTCTGAATGTGCTGGCCCGCGACATGACGCATTATCAGCAAATTTATCGCACCCGTATTCTGAAACTGCCTCATATCGCTGACATTGAAGCTTTGATGTTGATCTCGAACGTATTGGAACGCGAGGTTCTGCCGATATGATCGACCTAGACGATATAGATCGCGCGATTTTGCGTGCTCTTCAAAATGACGGTAGTTTGTCTGCTGCGGCTTTGGCTAAAAAAGTTGACCTGTCGCAACCTGCCGCATGGCGCCGCGTGAAGCGTCTGGAAACTGCAGGTGTTATATTGGGGCGCCGACTGGTGCTGGATAAAGCGCGTTTGGGCTTTGATGTGACTGTATTCTTGGGCATAAAACTAGGCACTAAAGGGCGCGTATCGCTAGAAGATTTTGAGCGGGCAATAATTGCGATACCCGAAGTGCAATTGGTGCAACATGTCTTGGGGCTTTATGATTACAGGGTTAAGGTTGTCGCCCGCAATCTGGCGGACTTTGAACGTGTATTGCGCCGCCGCATAATGTCACTGCCCGGTGTTGCCAACGTAGAGGCAAATGTGTTGCTATCGGAAGTACGCCGGCATGGACCGCTTGGCGCGTATAATGAATAGGAATAACAGGCCCTAGGCGTCTGAATAGAATTGTGTAAATTATTTCCGAATGGAAATTTTGCAACACCACAATCGCGAATTCCTACTTGTTTTGTCGCTTTTCGGCTTTCTTTGCAGTTAAAGCTGTCTAATGTCACACCAAACTTGAAAAATGGAGTCCCTTATGTCTGCCCTGCTGCCCAATATCGATCCTGATGGATTGCTTGAATTTTCCGTCGTTTTCACCGACCGCTCTCTGAACCATATGAGCGCACAGTTCCAGCACGTGATGCGTGACATAAACGAAATGCTGACAGATGTTTATAACGCGAAATCCTGCGCTATTGTCCCCGGTGGCGGTACATATGGGATGGAGGCCGTTGCGCGCCAGTTTGCAACCGACCAAAAAGTCATGGTTTTACGCAATGGTTGGTTTTCCTTTCGCTGGAGCCAGATATTTGAAGCAGGCGACATCCCGTCCGATACCACAGTGATGAAAGCGCGGCGTACGGGCAATGCGCACCAGTCGCCATTTTCACCTGCACCGATTGAAGAGGTTGTTGCCAAGATCAAAGCTGAAGAGCCGGCCGCGGTTTTTGCGCCGCACGTTGAAACGTCCAGCGGCATGATCTTGCCTGATGATTACATGCGGGCCGTGGCAGATGCGGTGCATTCCGTTGGTGGCTTGTTTATACTCGATTGCATCGCATCGGGCTGTATCTGGGTTGATATGGAAGAGACCGGCGTCGATGTTCTGATCTCGGCCCCGCAAAAAGGTTGGTCAGCCTCGCCTTCAGCCGGTTTGGTGATGATGAATGACACGGCGGTTGCGCGAATGGCGGAAACCGAGGGCACCAGCTTTGCGGCCAATCTGAAAACATGGGCAAATATCATGAACGCTTATACCGGTGGCGGTCACGCATATCACGCGACCATGCCGACGGATGCGCTGAAGGATTTCCGCGACACCATGTTGGAAACCCGCGATTACGGCTTTGAAAAACTGAAAGCGGCACAACAGGAACTGGGCGATAAGGTTCGGTCAACTCTTGCCAAACGCGGTTTTCCATCCGTGGCAGCCGCTGGATGTGGTGCGCCGGGTGTTGTGGTCAGCTACACTGATGATGCGGGCTTGCAAAACGGCAGCAAATTCTCTGTCAATGGCGTGCAAATCGCGGCGGGGGTTCCTTTGCGCTGTGATGAGCCTGCGGATTATTCCACATTTCGTTTAGGATTGTTCGGGCTGGACAAGCTTTATGATGTGGATGCAACCGTTGCACGCCTGGAGGCTGTGTTGGATCAGGTGGCTTAAGGCAATTGGAGTGGTTATAAATCACGTTGTGGTCCTTATAACCTACTATCATACTGAAATATTGTGCGTATTGCATTAATTTATAGGCAAAATTGATGCAATACGCTTTAAACGCTACCCAACCCTTTACGCATCAGACTTTTACGAACCGGCGCAATCCCGTGCAGGGTTTGCAGCCCTTTTAGGCGCAAAGCTTTAAGGGTGTCACTGCCGGTCATTGCAGCACGGTTCAGCATATTCACCCCGGTCACCCGCATTTTAATGTCGCTATAACGCGCCTTTTGATAGGCGGCCAGCATAACTGGGCTGCCAATACCATCCGGGTTTTCCAGACTAAGATCCAGCAAGCATTGAATATCCGTCAAGCTCATGTTCAACCCCTGCGCCCCGATGGGCGGGATCACATGGGCGGCCTCGGCGATCAGGGCGGTGCGGGGGCCATATAGTGTATCTGCCAGACGGCTGATAATAGGCCAGACCATACGTCGGCTTTCCAGTTGCAGATCGCCCAATATACCGCAGGACCGCGCATTCGCCGCTTCCACAAACGCGGCATCATCCAGCGCCATCAGCGCGGCAGCCTGTGGGCCTTTTTCCATCCAGACCACGGCGGAATAATGTTTGCCGTCCCGGTCATTCAACGGCACCAAAGTGAACGGGCCGCCGTCGCGGTGAATTTCGGTCGAAACGTTTTCATGTGGGGATGTATGCGACACTGAGAACACGAGCGCCTTTTGCCCGAACCGCCAGGTTTTTGCGCCAATACCCAACCTGTCACGGGTGGGGGAGTTGCGACCGTCCGCAGCCAACACCAGTTTACTATCTACCTGTGTTTGATTGGACAATTGCGTATGGGCACGTTCCGTTCTGGGTGTGATGCCTTTGGTCTCAACGCCTGTCAGAAACGTAACTGTGTCCAGTTCATCGATGCGGGTCAGCAATTCACGGCGTAAAAGCCAATTGGACAGGTTCCATGCAAACGGCTCATCCGATATTTCGGAGGCCACAAAATCCGCTACAGTGCGTACTTCATTCATCTCGCCGCCGGCATCAGCCAGTCGCATAATATCCAATGGGGCGGCATAGGGTTCCAGATGGGCCCAAACGCCTGCGGATTTAAGTGTGTTGCGGGCCGGTTGTAAAAATGCAGTGCTGCGCAAATCTGATTTATCGGTGTCTGAAACGATGACAGGCGGGGCAGGGTCTACGCACACGACTTTAAAACCGGCAGCACCAAAGGCGCAAGCTGCAGTCATGCCGGCTATACCGCCGCCGGAAATCAATATTTCAGCACTGATACGTTTCATACTTTGACTTTAGGCTGATTGGGCGGGGGCGGAAAGGCCCGCAAGCCGCGACAGAAAGTCCGTTAAATCCTCGGTTTGGTAATGGATAAACGGATGATCTGTTTTTGGTCCGACAAGAATGGTCTTCAGCCCCATTGCATGCGGCATCTCCAAATTGCGCACGTCATCCTCGAAAAGAGCTGCAGTGCGTGGATTTACACCATCAAGCGCGAACACGCGTTCAAACGCGATGCGCCTGGGCTTAGGTTCATAGCCCGCGTGTTCAACCCCGTACATAGCGTCAAATATACCTTCAAGGCCCCGGGCTTTGGTCACTCTTTCAGCATGTTCGCGCGAACCATTGGTGTAAACGATTTTACGCCCATCAAGACGTTCTATGGAATCGCGAAGACTGTGATCGGCTTGGACGTGAGACAGATCAATCCGGTGAACCGCATCCAGAAAGGGATCAGGGTCAAGATCGTGAACTTCCATCAATCCAGCGAGCGTTGTACCGTAATCAGCCCAGTAATCGGCGCGTAGTTTATTTGCTGTGGGATGATCAATATCAAGACTGTTCATAACGTATTTTGTCATCAGCACATCGATTTGATCGAACAGTGCATCCGAGGGCGGATAGAGCGTGTTATCCAGATCAAACACCCAAGTCGTGACATGTGAAAAAGCCTGTTGCATTCGGGTATAGTATTGTCGCAACGTGACGGCGTCTAGGAGGAAATATGGTTGATAAATTAGATTGGCAAGGCGGCGTCGGCAAAGAATGGTCGAAACGCATGGATGGGCTGAACTGCTTGCTTGGGCCTGTGGGTGATGCTGGTATTACCGTCTTGGGGGATGTTGCCAAAAAACGTGTGCTGGATGTGGGTTGCGGGGCTGGCAGCACCAGCCGCGCTTTGGCAGGCTTGGGCGCGATTGTGACAGGTGTTGATGTATCTACCGATTTGCTGGCTTTGGCGAAACATGATGGCGGTGCGGATTATCTTTTGGCGGATGCAGCATCCGAGCCATTGGGCGGGCCATATGACGCGGTCTATTCACGGTGCGGTGCCATGTTCTTTGACGATGCAGTTGCAGGTTGGACGCATATCCGCAACCATACTGTTCCTGGTGGGAATCTATCGATTGTATGCTGGTGCTCAGGTAAAGAAAACGGTTGGGCCTCTATTCCGCTTAGGGCTGCACGACCAATTATTGGCGATCCACCGCCACCGCCTCCTGCGGGGACACCGGGCCCATTTGCATGGGCTGACCCGGATTACTTTGCGCCTATTTTAGAACAGGCCGGTTGGAAAAACCTGAAGTGGCAGGCTGTAGACGCTGATGCACAGATTACCACAGGTGATGATCCTGATCCGATAGAGCGCGCGGTTCAGTTCACGCTGCGCATTGGTCCGCTTGCCAAAAGTTTGGAAGGTATGGCGCCCGAAATACGTACAAAAATAGGGGCAGTTTTGGCGACTGTATATCAGGATTATCTGGACGGCGATGCGGTCCGTGTGCCAACAAAGGCATGGATCATTACGGCACAAGCCTGAGGAATAACATGAAACCACACGAGAAAATCAAACAAGCCCAACGTTTGTTACAAGAGGCACACCAAGACCTAAGCGGTTTTTTGAAAACTGAACGTTCTCGGCGGCGCGGCGAAGCTATGCGACAGGTTCATACAATTTCCAACATGCTGTCTCCGGCACCTCTGTTTTTCTCGCAAGCCGGACAAGATCGGGTGGTCGACCGATTGCTGAATGGTAAAAGGGGCGGCGTTTTTGTAGATATTGGCGGCTATGATGGTGTGACAGGTTCTAACACACTGTTTTTTGAGGTATTCAGAAACTGGACAGGTATTTTGGTGGAACCATCCCCAACACAGCTGAAACTGGCAAAGGCGGCGCGCAAATGCCCCTGTTTGGGCAGTGCCGTTGCTGGGCAATCTGGTGATGCGAGTTTCATGGAAGTCACGTCCGGTTACACACAGATGAGTGGATTTTTGGATAGTTACAGCGATGATTTACTGATTAAAGTGCGCGAGAACCCGCAACATGAAGAGATTGTTCATAGTCTGCCAAAGAGCACATTGCAGTGCATTCTGGATGAGAACAATCTGAAAAAGATAGACTTTTTATCATTGGATGTTGAAGGCGGCGAGATGGATATTCTTAAACAATTTCCGTTCAAAGATTACGATATTGATGTCCTTAGCATCGAAAACAACGGACAAACTACGGATTTACCGCAACTAATGGCTGCAAATGGTTATGAATTGGTGGAATTTGCCGGAGTTGATGATATTTACCGTAAGACAAAAGCATAAAAGGGACGGCCCGTGAAAAACCATACTGATGCCTATAGGATGATTGTTGATGCTATTGATGCAGGGACTTACAAGCCCGGTAGTCGTCTTGTGGAAAGCGAATTGGCCGACAGATTTCAGGTTTCACGCACCCCGATACGCGAAGCGCTGCAACGCCTTGAAACCCAATCGATGTTAACCCGTGACGGGCGGTCATTGATTGTGGCTTCGTTGGATCACAACCAACTGGCGGAACTGTACGAAGTGCGCGCGGAACTGGAAGGTCTGGCCGCACAACTTGCCGCGCAACATGCCACCCCCGAAGAAGTGCGGGTGCTTTTTGATATGATTTCTTCGGATCGTAAGATTATCGGCGACCCGGACAAGCTGTCACGGGCCAACAGGCGGTTTCACAATCAGATCCATCTGGCCAGCCGCAATCGGTATCTGATAAAGCAGTTGGAAATGGTGCATCGTTCCATGGCATTGCTGACTTCCACTTCTTTGGCCGTCGACGGACGCGGAGAGATGGCATTGAACGAGCATGAGGCAATTGTAAAAGCAATAGAGCTGCACGATGGGGAGGCTGCAAATAAAGCACTGAAAACCCATCTGTCCTATGCGTTTGAAACCCGCTTAAAGATTGATGCAGGTGAGCTATAAATAAAGGTTATCACTGTTTTAACTAACCGGAATTACGCGTAAGTTCCTTAATTTCCTGCATGTAATTGCAATCATTCAAGCCGTGTTCACTTTTATCCCAATATGCAGGGCGGACAAAAACTTCGAATAAGGCTTTGTATGAAGCTAAACACGTAATCGGCCAATAGAATATTGTTGTTAATAACCAGGGTCTTAAATGTTTATGTTGATCTGTATCCGTTGCTTTGAACCCCAGAAATAATGTCATAAGCTCTGTCGCTATGAATGTGGTGATTAATAGTTGAGTGAACCAATCCGGTAAAGCTGTGTAATACGGCAGTTCAATTCCAAAACTGAACACCCAAATTGGCAGTATAATTGGTGCTAACGGGCATAATACCCAAGGGATAATAGCGAGACAACCTATTGATAATGTTGCTAATAATCCAATTTTTTGACTTAATTTCACTGGGTGTTTGAAGTGAACCAATGTTGTTAGAAACAACCCTTTTAACCATCGTGATCTTTGCTTGATCCAAGGTAACATGCGGTAGTTCGCCTCTTCGTAAGTTGCAGATTTAATCCATGTACAGCGGTATCCCATTCGGAATAATCTGTAACCAAGATCAGCGTCTTCAGTGACGTTATACGCATCCCAACGCCCTAGTTTTTCAAGTATTTCCCTACGGAAGAACACTGATGTTCCACCAAGTGGAATGGGCATTTTCATGCGATCCAAGGCAGGTATAATTAATCGAAATAAAATTGCATATTCGATTGTAAAACAACGCGACATCCAATTTGTTCTGGGATTGTAAAAGTCCAGAATGCATTGAACACAAGCTACATCATCACCTATTGTAGCAAACTTTTGGATGACTTGCTCTACCTGATTGATTTCAGGGGCATCCTCGGCATCATAAATTCCGATGATACTGCCTTCACAAAAATCCAAGGCGTAGTTCATTGCACGCGGTTTAGTTTGTAACTGAGCGGATGGAACCTCGATTATTTTCATATAAAACGGCAGGTTCAATGCATACAAAGCTTCTTTGGTCTGGGTGTCTTTTTCCTCATATATATATACGATTTCCAGTAATTCTTTCGGATAGGCTATGGCTTGCAAGCGGTCATATAACCGTTCAAGGATCTGACTTTCTTTATAGAGTGGAACAAGTAATGATACCTTGGGACGTTTTACTATTTTATATGGCTCTTTTGGCTTTGGCGGTAAATCTACAGGCCTTTGAAGTGCGAAAAGACAGGATATACGAAAGATCATAAGCATGCCCAAAGCGGCAATGACCAGGCTAAGTGCAGCCTGCAACATTATCACCGGTGCTAAAAAACCGGCAGGGATCAACAACATAAGTAGGAATAGCCCCCATGAATTAGACGGCGTCCAATAATTCCAGGACCGACTACTCATTGATTTAGGGCAACATATCAATGCTTGTTCTTGTAAGTATTTACATTGAGTTTGCGCGATAAACCTTTGTAAATGATCCGGTTTAACCAAAACAAATTTTATTGCGATATGCAGGCTTATATATTTTTCACGTAGCTCATCCATGATATTTGGATCGGTTATTGCAAATGTATGGATCTGATCGGTTTTACGCCAGGTTATATACTCTTTTTGAAGGGCGGTTTGCGGATCAGTATATTCAGCCCATATCATTGCAGGTGGGCGGCTTTCAAAGTCGACAACTTCCAAGTGATGCAATTCACCTAATGCCCAGTAGAGTTGATCAGGTGAAATCAGCCCCATACCAATTAAAATTTCACCAAAACGGGCGTCCTCATAATGCTGTATGCTCCATGCCTTCAGTATATCGCCTTCTGTTACCCAGTTTTGCGACAGTAAAACACGACCAATGGTTTGTTGGTTTAGGGCAGGTTTAATGCGCTCATCCAGACGCGTTGGAACGACTTTAAGTTGTGAATGAGAATTTGCCATTGTTTGAACCACTAAAGTTTAGGTCAAACATTTCTTAATATCGTTAAAGCATTGTTAACTTAGCTCATCGAAGCGACAAAACGTTCAAATAGATAGTAACTATCCTGCGGGCCGGGGCTGGCTTCGGGGTGTTGTTGTACTGAAAAAACCGGGCGATCGACTAGTTTGATGCCACAATTTGAACCATCGAACAGCGACACATGGGTCTCGATTACACCTTCCGGCAAGGATTGCGCATCAACTGCAAAGCCGTGGTTCATAGAGGTGATCTCTACTTTGCCGGTTGTAAGCTCTTTAACCGGATGATTGGCACCGTGATGGCCGTGGCTCATCTTCATGGTCTTTCCACCCAATGCCAGTGCCAACATCTGATGACCCAAACAGATCCCGAAAATAGGCAGATCTGTTGTGTCCAGAATTTCTTTTATCATCGGTACTGCATATTCACCCGTTGCAGCAGGGTCGCCGGGACCATTTGACAAAAACACACCAGCAGGATTATGGGCTAAGACCTCTTTTGCTGTCGCGGTAGCGGGTAGGACGGTTACGTCACAACCTGCAGATGCTAAGCATCTGAGAATATTACGTTTTGCGCCGTAGTCGACTGCGATAACCTTTTTCCCGGGGACAACTCTTTTGGTATAACCATCTGGCCAGGCCCAACGTTGTTCATCCCAATGATAGGATTGTGCACAAGTTACTTCTTTTGCCAGATCCAGACCTTCAAGACCTGCGAATGAGCGGGCTTGTGCCAGTAAGTCTTCAATATCAAATACACCGTCTGGATTGTGGGAAATTGCCACATGTGGTGCGCCTTGATGTGTTACCGCGCGTGTCAGGCGGCGGGTATCAATGCCCCCAACACCAATGCGGCCACGCTTGGCCAACCAAGCGGATAAAGTTTCTGAAGACCGCCAGCTTGAAGGTTCTGTAGGATCCCATTTTACCACCATTGCACGGGCCACCGGATCGGCGGTTTCATCATCCTCTGGATTTACACCGGTATTGCCGATATGCGGGAAAGTAAATGTAATGGCTTGCCCCGCATATGACGGGTCAGTCATTATTTCCTGATAGCCTGTCATTGCGGTGTTAAAGCATAACTCTGCCTGAACAATGCCATGTGCACCAAACCCGTAACCATAAAATATAGTGCCATCAGCAAGAACGATGCAAGCCGTTGGTTTTTCAGCTAAATTCCGGGAGGCGGCAACTATCGGCATGTTTTGTATCCTATAGGTGAATTTGGCGCAAACTACGGGTTTGTGCCTATTTGGTCAAGATGTGTAAAAAATCAAAAACTGTAGTAAATCAATAACTTAAGACGTAGGGTTTTTATTGTCTATTTCTGTGTAAATATGTACAGTCGCGGGTCTGGAATACGAGAATTGGGACGGGAGACCCTAGGGTATGCGAGAAGAATTAACAGCTGCTATAAAGCAGGCAATGCTGGACAAAGAAAAAAACCGGCTTGGTACGTTACGACTAATTCATGCAGCGATTAAAGACCGCGATATTGCCGTGCGTACCGAAGGTAATATGGACGGGGTAACGGACGATGATATTCTGGGTATTATGACCAAAATGGTAAAGCAACGGATCGACAGTGCCAGTATCTATGAACAGGCTGGTCGGTTGGAACTGGCCGAACAGGAACGCAGTGAAATCAAGGTCATAAATGAATTCCTGCCCAAACAACTATCCGAAGAAGAAACACGCGCCGCAGTGCAATCTGCCATTGGTGCTGTTGGTGCCACGAGTGTGCGCGACATGGGTAAGGTCATGGCGGCATTAAAGGCGAAGTACGCAGGGCAAATGGACTTCGGCAAGGCCGGCGGGGCTGTTAAAGAATTGCTTGGATAAGGCAAATTTCGTGTGTGATCAGCGTACACAATGCGTGCACTGTGCGTATGATAATCATCGGATTTCGGATATTTGAGCCAATTGGAAGGATAAATCTGGAAAACCGTCTGTTTTTCAATTATCCCGCAAAGCCGGCAATCCTATACCAATAGCGGCAAAGCCGCCGTCTGCGGCAATTTCCTGACCAGTAATATAGCTTGCTTCATCACCGCACAAAAACACGATCAGATTGGCGATCTCGTCCTCATGGCCGTAGCGATTCATCGGAATGGCGTCGTGATAGGCGGCACGGATTTCGGGTGAATGCACAGCCAAAGCCAGCTTTGTATTTACAGGCCCGGGTGCCACCGCATTGACACGGATGCCCAACTCACCCAATTCGGCGGCCTGTTGCAATGTCAGCTGCGCCAATGCGGCTTTTGATGTACCATATGCTACCCGCAAAGTACTGGCGCGCAGGCCGGATATAGAAGTGATATTAACAACGGCCCCTTTGGCCTTGGCCAGCAGATCGATGCAAGATTGTGTCATCAGAAACGACCCGTCCAGATTGGTGGCCATTACAGTGCGCCAGCGTTCAAAGCTGGTTTCTTTTATGGGGCCGAAATCCGCGACGCCGGCATTGTTCACAAGCGCATCAAGCTGGCTGAAATCATCTTTGACCTTGGACGTCAAAGCATCAACCTGTTCAGGATCGGAAATATCCGCCTTAATCGGCAGAACGCCTTCAAGCGGTGCCGCTGCACGATCAAGCTCTTCACCGTCAATATCGATCATGGCAACCCGCCACCCAAGCCCAAGGAATTTCTTCGTAGTGGCCAATCCTATGCCGCGCGCGGCACCTGTTACCAATGCATGTTTCAAGTTGGCTTCCTCTGGTTTAAGTTCCTCAAAGCATCTTCGATTGTGTGTTTCAAATCCACACGTTCTTTTGGGCTTAGAAATGCGCCCAGTTCTATTTCGCGTTCTGAACCTGTCATAGTGAGATAGCTTTCATGAGAACGTGTGTCGCGCAGTTTCAATTTTATCCAATAAGGATTGCCATGCCAATACTGGTCTGGCTTACGCGGGTTGTGACGGTGTACAGCAATCAGGTCGGACCATATACGAATATGCTCAAAGATGTCACGGTCACGGTCATTGCGGCGGATGAAGTACCACAACAGCCCTAAGGCAAGCAGTAGGTGGGGCAGGAGCATCCACAGGGCTTTGGTGCCAAGTAGGGTCAGTAAGGGCAGGGTAAAGCTCACGGCACTGATGCCGATGATCCAGACAAAGCCGGTATTGGGCAGGGATTTTATCGGGTGTACTGTGTGATCGAACAAAGGTGTGTCGTCGCGATTTGTCGCGATGAAAAAGGCCGAAGCTTGTGCCTCGGCCTGATTTATTGTCGTTGTTTTAGCCATTAAGGTTAGTGGGCGCCTTTATCCCACATGTCCTGTGTTGGCAGTGTCTCGAACGTATGCTCGGGCGGTGGGTTTGGCAGTGTCCACTCCAGCGTTTCCGCGTGTTCGCCCCAGTATGCATTGTCTTCGATTTTCTTGCCGTATTTGATCGTGTAGAACAATATACCGATGAAAAACAAGAATGATGCGAATGACAGGAACGCGCCATAAGAGCTGATCTCATTCCAATATGCAAATTGCTCGGGATAATCGATATAACGACGCGGCATGCCTTGGCGACCCAGAAAGTGTTGTGGGAAGAAGGTCAGATTTGCGCCGATAAACATCGACCAGAAGTGCAACTTGCCAGCCCATTCAGGGTACTGACGCCCAGACATTTTGCCAATCCAGTAGTAGATACCGGCAAAGATACAGAACACAGCACCAAGCGACATCACATAGTGGAAGTGAGCAACCACATAATATGTATCGTGATAAGCGCGATCAACACCGGCTTGGGAAAGCACGATACCGGTTACACCGCCAACGGTGAACAGGAACAAGAAGCCCATTGCAAACAGCATCGGTGTTTTGAAACTGACAGAGCCGCCCCACATTGTTGCAATCCATGAGAAAATCTTGATGCCTGTTGGCACCGCGATCACCATTGTGGCCAGCATGAAGTAGCTTTGCTGTGTCAAAGACAAACCAACCGTATACATGTGGTGTGCCCAAACAACGAAGCCCAATGCGCCAATGGCAACCATCGCGTAAACCATCGGCAGGTAGCCGAAGATAGGTTTTTTCGAGAAGGTTGAAATGACGTGGGAAACGATGCCAAAACCGGGAACGATGATCATATACACCTCGGGGTGTCCGAAGAACCACAGTAAGTGTTGATATAGGATTGGGTCACCGCCGCCTGACGCCTCAAAAAAGGTTGTGCCGAAATTGCGGTCTGTCAACAGCATTGTGATCGCACCGGCCAAAACAGGCAGGGACAAAAGGATCAGGAAGGCTGTGACGAAGATTGACCACGCAAACAATGGCGTCTTGTGCAATGTCATGCCAGGGGCACGCATATTCAGGAAGGTCGTGATCATGTTGATCGCGCCCAAGATGGATGAAGCACCGGACATGTGAACCGCAAAGATGGCGAAGTCCATGGAAACGCCGCCTTCACCTGTTGATAATGGTGCATATAACACCCAGCCAACACCTGAGCCTAATTGGTCATTTCCGCCTGGCGCAATCAAAGAACAGACTGCCAATGAAGACCCTGCAACATACATCCAAAAAGAAAGGTTGTTCATCCGGGGAAATGCCATATCGGGTGCGCCGATCATCAATGGCATGAAATAGTTACCAAAACCGCCAAACAGGGCCGGGATTACCACGAAGAACATCATCAGGATGCCGTGACCGGTGATCAGAACATTCCACATGTGTCCATTTGGCGTGCAGTTTTCAACTGCAGCAGCAGCTAGGCTGACGCCTTCCATGCACATATATTGAACCCCGGGTTCCATCAGTTCCAAGCGCATAAACACTGTAAATGCGACGGATACAAAACCTAATACACCTGCGGTGAACAGATAAAGTATGCCGATATCCTTGTGGTTGGTTGACATAAACCAACGCGTAAAAAAACCTGGCCGTGCGTGGTCGTGTGCGGCTGCATCTGCCATTTATCTCTCCTCAATTCTTATTATTGTCGCGAATCCCTATAGGGGGCGCGCAATTTCCCTTATGTCTGATAACGTGTTGATGGTTATGAGACAACCGTTCTGTGCAGCATTAGGCAAGCGCTCATTGAGTTGCCGGGGAATGGAGGCCACAGGTTAGTGTATTAAGGGCAAACTGATGTGAAGTGGTAATTTCCCACAGTTGCTAAATATCTTCGCCTTTTTCCAACAATTCGTCGATGAGTTGGCGCTGAAGGGGAATGCTGTCACCGCCTCCAAAAGATAAGGCACCACCTGTATAGAGTGTGCCATAGGTTTTGGCGATATTGACTGTCTGACCAAGCGCGGAAATGAATTCGTTCTTTTCAAGCGTGGAAAGCGGATGAATAAAGGCACCCCACAATTTACCATGTGCGATGGCATAACGTGCATCTAGGGCGGTGTCGAAATTTGCCTGCATAACACGTAGTATTTCTGCGGGGCTCATACCTTCTGACGCGCGAATGGGGACCATGGCGCGCATGCGATCTGCACGTGGATCAGTGATTATCAGAACAGGAATATCCTGAATAACCATTTGGAAAGAATTTCCGCTTGATTGCGCATTTGGATCAAGATTGAATACAATCTCGGCCATTCGGTCAAGGGTCATGGCCGGCTCTGAAGCGGGTGTTTCAGTATCTTGGGCAAAAGCATTGTTAATAGTGAAAATAACAGCCATGAGGCCCATAGCAAATCGCGTCATTATATTGTCTTCCCCGAATTCGAATATACTTCAGTTTACACTGACAACTCGCAACGTTCTCTGCAAGGATATGAATAAGGTACTAACTTTTTTGTGATGAAACGTGAGCTTGGGAAACTATGTTCTGTGCATTGTATAATTTGCAAAGCCTTAGGGCCGCCACAAATAACCTGCAAGTTTCTGGTTTGCCTTGAAAGTCTTGTTGATCGTGGCCTGTCCAAGCTCTTCGATTAGATTTTGGTTTGTACTGTTTGCGGAGACGCCGAAATTTGCACGACCATCTTTCAGCTTGTACCCCAACCCTTCCAGTATAGATGGATAGAGATCAAACAGCGTCATGGCCCGTGGGTTCTTGGATGGAGTTTCCGATGCACCCAACATGATGAATAGGTTACGCCGATCCGGCCCGATACTTTCAAGCTGTGTACGTAATGAATTGAACAGGGCAAGGTGATCGCTAAGCACAACAACCACTGTATTATCAGTATCGCCTTGCGCCGCTATGTGGTCGACCAAACCTGACACCAATTTGCTTGTGCATTCAATCGCGCGCGGCAATTGACTGTCTATGCCGGGTGCGGGTGGACAATTTTGATCGAGAAAGGCATCCGGTCCATGTGTCGACAGGGTTAACATACTCAGCGCGAATGGCGCACCATCCGCTTTGAGAGTATCATATTCTTTTGTGACGCTTTCAAACAATAACGCATCATTCAGTCCCCACACGTTCATGCGGCCTTTTTTTACGTCCTCAGGCAGTGATCTGTAATCAAAGAACCGCGTATAACCATGTTCTTTCAGGAATGCGCGCTTTGAGAATTTGTCCAACGATGCACCGTTCATATAGGACAGTGTGTACCCGTCATCCGCCAACACATCACCCAAGCAACGGGTGCTTGGCATAAAGCTTTCCATCTGTGCGGACATATTGCTTTGAAAGAAGACAGATTTCAGCCCATTGGGTAACAATGGTACCCCGCAATGTGTGGAAACAATACCTGCAATGGTATAATTCGTGCCCGTGACCTGTTGAACATCGGTGAATTCCAAACCGCGTGCCGCAAGATCCCTGACGGGTTGATAAAATGTATCAAATTCCGGCATTTCACCGTAACTGCGTTCGATGCTTTCCAAATAGACAATGATCAGGTTTTTTTGCTGGCTTGGTTTTGCTTCAAAAACAGGTGGCGTCAATCGCTGAACAAAATCAAAGTTCTGATGAGCGGCATTGGGTAGAACCAATCGTGCTAAATATTGAACAAAGGGCGATGAAACCAGCAAGATGACCCCGGTTACAGCCAGTATATTCACGGCATGTTTTTTTGTTCTAATCAAATGATAAGATGCCCATAAAATGACAGCAACAATAGAACTCCAAAAAAGTAATGGCCCCGTGAAACCATCCAAACCTATGGTTTTAATGTCATCGACCTGATTATCTTTGAAAAAGATCAAAATGGGTTCGACCTCATTTGTGCCAAGCAATGCATTGCTGACTGCAAACGGGATGGAAAATACGAATGCACCGAGCCAGAATATAATCAAAACCCAGTTTAAGCGTGCTGTATTCGTGCGGGCAGGCAACGCGTTTAACAGGTAATATCCCAAGATACCTATTACCGCGATAATTTGGATTAAGCGGTCAAAGCTTCCCAAAAGCGTATAAAGCGGTATGTCTGTATCTGTTTTATAGGGCAGCAAATTCATATAGAAAAAAGCCAAGCCGCACAGGAAGAACAGCAAGGCAAACATAGTCGTATACCTTTGAACGTATTTCATCATCACATTACCAACCGCAATGCGATATATTTCTGCAGACTGCCCATAATTGCCTCGTTATTATTTTTGTATGGCTAGGATGAAAATTAGACCATCTTATGACATTAAGCGCAATAGTTCAGTAAGATGGAGATGTAATTTATTACAAGCAGGGCGGTTCAAGTTGTGAAAGGGTTTTTTAACACCTAACGTTGCTTTGCCGGATGGCTATCTTATGCTAGCGTAAAAGCCGGGAGATTTTTATGTATCAAAGGACTAAAGCTGAGAAGCGTCATTCGGAAAAGATCTGCGATGAAATTCATGGCAATGCGCCTGCCTACTCAGCAGTCACGGCATCATGGCGCCGTTCAATGTTGCATCATGGATTGACGCCAAATAAGCAATACTCGGCAAGTCAGCTTAGCGCATCCGAATTGCGCGATGCCAAGCAGGGCCTTGGTTTGCTTATGCATGTGGCCAAGCCGATTATGGAGCAATTGTTCCAGTCCGTAGGTCGTTCTGGCTGTTGTGTTATTTTAAGCGATATGAATGGTGTTATCATCCACCGTCTGATCAACACCGTGGATGATCTGTCCTTTGATGAATGGGGTTTGCGATCAGGTGCTGTCTGGAGTGAGGAAAAGCAAGGCACGAACGGCATTGGTACCTGTGTTATT
>Ga0209344_10001594_pt1 | contig 28732 bp, 27 predicted proteins | sample Cruoilmetagenom6_FD_187293 | JGI IMG/M metagenome (GOLD analysis project Ga0209344, IMG submission 187293) | Oil polluted marine microbial communities from Coal Oil Point, Santa Barbara, California, USA - Santa Barbara Oil Seep Sample 6 (SPAdes)... | ecosystem: Environmental > Aquatic > Marine... | reverse complement strand
TAACCTTTTGGGAAGAATTCAAAAACCGTTTCAACTTTATTGCGGTAGACTACCTTATTTACACTTACGAAGTTGTAAAAAACATCAACGAATCTTACCCCATTCCATTACTGTTGAGTGGAATTCTGCTTATTACGGCTTTGCTTCTTTTTATTACCAAGCGAAAAGGAATTTTCCAAAAAACATTTACAAGTGAAAGTACTTTTATGGACAAATTGTTCCCCACACTGCTTGTCTTGGGAACAGTTATAATTTTTGCACTTTTTGTAAAAAATAAGGATGCCGAACAATTTGAAAACCGTTACAATAATGAAATTGCAAAAACCGGCATCTATTCCTTTTTTGCAGCCTTTCAGAACAACGAGCTTTCCTTTACCGATTTTTACAAAACCCTCCCTGTAAATGAAGCTTTTGCAGAAGTAAAAAATAAATTCAGAAAACGTGGCGACAGTCTGCTTTTTCCCGAGAAGGAATTAATTTACAGAAATGTTCCAAATACAGATTCACTGCCCGAACTCAAGCCGAATGTAATTTTTCTTTGTGTGGAAAGCCTTAGTGCGAAATTTCTCGGAAGCTTCGGAAATACAGAAAATATTACACCAACCTTGGATTCCCTTTCAAACCACAGTCTGTTTTTCACCAACCTTTTTGCCACGGGAACCCGTACCGTTCGGGGGATGGAAGCCATCACCTTGTCCATTCCGCCCACCCCTGGTCGCAGCATTGTAAAAAGACAAAATAATCAGCAACTATTTACTATTGGCGAGGTGTTTAAAAAGAAAGGCTACACGCGGAATTTCTTTTATGGAGGCGATGGTTATTTTGACAATATGAACAGTTTTTTTGGCGGAAACGGTTTTGATATCGTAGATCGCGGTCGAGGTTTTTTGATGGATGCAAGTATAAACACAACCCGCACAAATATTGAAGATGATGAGGTAACTTTTGAAAATGCTTGGGGAATTGCAGATGAAGATATTTATAACAAAGTAATAAAAGTTGCCGATGATGCCCACAATACTGGGAAACCGTTCTTCGATTTTGTAATGACTACCAGCAACCACCGTCCCTATACCTACCCGGAAGGAAAAATAGACATTCCCTCGGGCAGCGGCAGAAGCGGTGCCGTAGAATATACCGATTATGCCATTTGTGCATTCTTAAAAAAAGCACAGACGAAAGAATGGTACAAAAACACGGTAATCATAATTATGGCTGACCATTGTGCCTCCAGCGCAGGACGGCAGGAACTGGACGTAAAAAACTATCACATCCCAGGATTAATGTTGAATGTACCAAACACTTCGTCCCAAAAGGTTAATAAAATGGCTTCACAGATTGATATTTTCCCGACGCTGTTTTCATTGCTCAATTGGAACTATGATACAAATCTTTACGGTACAGATATTTTAAACATGAAACCTGAGGAAGAGCGTGCTTTTGTAGGCACTTACAGAAAACTTGGACTCTTAAAAGGCGACGATAAAGCAATGGTTTTGGGCGACCAAAAAGTTTCAAATTTCTATCAATGGAATCGTGAAAGCAACGAGCTTTTGCCATTAAAGGAAAATGAAGCTTTTTTAAAAGAAATTATTTCAAACTATCAAACTGCTGACTATTTATTTAGGAATGATGGGTTGAAGTTAAGCACTTTGGAAATTGAAAACTAAAATCCATTTTATTGTAAACCCCATCGCCGGAAAAGGTAATAACGGACTTTCTAAAGCTTTGTTGAAAACCTACTTCCCGGAAACTGAATATTCCATTTCAATAAAGAAAACAGCCTTTGTGCTGCACGCCACAGCGCTCACAAAAGCTTCCATTGAAGAAGGTGTGCAAATTATTGTGGCCTGCGGTGGCGACGGAACCATCAACGAGGTTGCTTCCTGCTTGGTAAATACTTCGGTGGTTTTGGGAATTCTGCCAATGGGTTCGGGCAATGGCTTGGCTTCCAACCTAAAAATCCCTAGAAATTTAAAAAAAGCACTTTCCATAATCAGAAACCGAAAAGTGATTGCAATTGATTCAGGAATTATGAATGGCGAACCATTTTTTAGCAATGCGGGCGTTGGTTTTGATGCACATGTAATCGCTGATTTTGAAGAAAATACCACCCGGGAGTTTTTTAGTTATTTGAAATCTATATTGAGAACGCTGAAAAAGTATCCATATAAAAATGTAGTGGAACTAAAATACAACGGAACAACTGAATTGATTTCGCCCTTTCTTCTTTTTATTTCCAATTCCAACGAAATGGGTTATAAAATGAGTTTGACACCCCGCGCATCATTGCAGGACGGATTATTGGATGTGGTGATTGTTCCGAAACTTTCACGTTTCAAACTCGGGCTTTTTACCATGCTATTTCTTTTCAAAAAACATCATTGGTTAAAGGAAGTTCGGTTTCAACAACTTACGGCTTTGGAAATTAAAAGTTTGGAAAATACAACCTTAAAGGCCCAAAAGGACGGCGAATTTTTTGTTCCCAAAGAACCAATAATCAAATTAGCAATTCGTCCAAAGAACTTGAATGTATGTGTTTTATAATAGTCTATTTTTACTAGAAATTTTGTAGTTATGAAGACATTTGTAAGCAATGTTTCCGGGAAGGAATTTCCCGAAAGCGAAAAAATGCACGCCAAGGCCATTCGCAAAGCTATTTTTGATTTAATAGAAAAAGAGCATCCTTCTTTTAATCACAACAGTTTCTTATCCATCTCAGAGCTAAATCAATACCGCCAAAAATACATTTCAGAATATTTGTTGGACGAGGTTGGCGAATTGGGCGAACTGGAAAAGGATGTGTTGGAAACCATCCAAAACCAAGAAGCAATTTCCTCTAAAATTATTCTGGATGAAGCCTCCGCCAAATTTACTTACGGGCAAAAACTGGCAGATAAAATAGCAAGTTTTGGAGGCAGTTGGAAATTCATAATCCTTTTTGCCGCTTTCATATTTGTATGGATGTGTATCAACATCATTTTCCTGACCAGCAAACCCTTTGATCCGTATCCTTTTATACTTCTGAATTTAATACTTTCATGTTTGGCGGCATTACAAGCTCCAGTGATTATGATGAGCCAAAACCGACAGGAAGAAAAAGACAGGGAGCGAGCCAAACAGGATTATATGATAAACCTGAAATCTGAACTCGAAATACGGATGCTCCACGAAAAACTTGACCATTTAATTATCCATCAACAGCAAGAGCTTTTAAATATTCAGCAGGTGCAGGTGGAAATGATGGAGGATATTATGAAACGGTTGAAATAGGGGGTTAATTTTTCATGGAAAGCAATTTCTCCGCAGCCTCAAAAGGAGTAGTTTTGTTTTTGTCTAAGGCGAGCAACTGCTTTTCCAGTTCTACTTTAACTAAAGGGTTAGCATAAAATTCACTTTTCAAACGGCTTTCTATCGTTTGCATCAGCCAAAATTTGTTCTGTTCTTTTCGTTTATGCTGAAAATAGCCGTTGCTTTTTACAGTTTCAAAATAATCTGAAACCACTTCCCAAATTTCAGCAATGCCTTCATTTTTAAGGGCGCTACATAAAATTGTTTTGGGCGCCCACCCACTTTCTTTTGCGGGATAGAGGTGTAGTGCGCGGTTAAATTCATTTTTGGCGATTTTTGCTGCTTTTAGATTTTCACCATCTGCTTTGTTGATAACAATGGAGTCTGCCATTTCCATAATGCCGCGTTTTATGCCTTGCAGTTCATCCCCGGCACCGGCAAGCTTCAGCAATAAAAAGAAATCGGTCATGGAATGTACGGCGGTTTCGCTTTGGCCTACGCCCACGGTTTCAATCAAGATTACATCAAAACCTGCGGCTTCGCACAGAATGATGGTTTCTCGGGTTTTACGGGCAACCCCGCCCAAAGTGTCACCACTGGCGGAAGGACGTATGAAAGCATTTTTTTCCTTAACCAATTTCTCCATTCGGGTTTTGTCCCCAAGAATGCTCCCCTTGCTTATACTACTGCTCGGATCAACGGTTAAAACAGCTACTTTTTTCCCTTCAGAAATGAGCAGCTTTCCAAAACTTTCAATAAAAGTACTTTTCCCCACGCCGGGAACACCCGTAATCCCGATACGGATGGAGCGATTGGCGTGGGGTAAGCAGTTGTCTATAATTGTTTTTGCTTGTTGTTGGTGTTTTTGGGCAGTGCTTTCAATAATGGTTATGGCTCGACTAAGTGTGACCTGATTTTGATCTAAGATTCCAGAGACCAATTCATCGATTGATAACTCTTTCTTTTTGGAAGATTGGAGCTGTTTCACAACTTCCCTGTTTAAAGTTTCAGGTTGCGAAATTCCTTCCTTTTCTTTGAGTGCGCTTATTTTTTTTACCTTCTCTGCCACAGCGTGAATTTAGGACAATTTTATGAATATGTTCTTTTAGAAATGATTTTTAGGTAGTATCTTGAAATTTAATAATTTTAAAATTCAGAAAAAAATGAAAATCTTATATGAAGCTTCATCTACAGCTGTCGGCGGAAGAAAAGGACACGTAACTACCGAGGATGGCAAAATTGACATGGAACTTTCCGTACCTAAAGGACTTGGCGGCGATGGGGGTAAAGGCACAAATCCTGAACAACTTTTTGGCAGTGCTTATGCGGCTTGTTTTGGTAGTGCTGTGCAAATGATAGCCGAAAACAAAAAAATTAAATTGGGCGATGATATGAGCGTAACAGCAAATATCGAAATTGGAAAAACAAAGGATGGAGATTTACAATTGCGTGCAACATTGGATTGTTATCTACCTGGTGTTGATGTGAAAACTGGAGAGGATCTGGTTAATAAAGCTCACGAAGTATGCCCCTATTCCCGTGCTACACGAGATAACATTACGGTAACCCTAAACCTTTTATTGGACGAATAGTTCAAGATAACATAAATAAAAAGCCCCGAATTTTCGGGGCTTTTTATTTTACATTGCTTTTAGATTTATCACTTTTCCCCCTTCTTCCTCTTTTTGGGGCTCTTCCTTCTTTTCTTCTTTTTTTTCCTCAACAAATGGACTTTTCTTAGGCTGTTGGGCGGCTTGCTTAATATACCACTCCAATTGATATTTTTGTTTTTCTAGAAGTTCCAAAATACTGTCCGGTAATTCCCGACGCTCTAAAAGTTCATCATATCTTTTAATGTTGTTACGGTCACGGTTTATACAGGACCTTACAATGGCTTCGGCATCGAAATACTCCAAGGCTTCTTTAATTTCTTGCCAAGTACGGTCAATATTCCCTTTTTCTGAATCTTGTTTTAAAGGTTCAATGTCACGGGAATGAAGTTCGTTTGAAATATCGTGGCTCATCCGGTTGCGTTCCACGGCCATATAATTCAAAAACCTCTTTAAATCGGTAGTCTGTGCATCCTGTGCTGCATTGTAATACAGTTTTTCAGCTTCAAAACAGGCTACGAGTAAACGGTTTAATTTATCAAAATCTGCGTATTTCTTTTTCATAAGTAGATGATTTTATCAAATTTACCACAAAAAACTACTGTTTTATAAAAAATGAACATTTTTTTATGATTAGTTAACAGTAATTTATAAGCTAATTTTTAATTACTTAGGCATAATGTGTGCCAAAAATTCTCAGGGAAGAAAATTAGGGTAAAAATTATATTCTATAATGGTGCGTATGGGGATAATATACAAAATTTTTTATCAAGATTTAATTGGTCGTACACATAAAGATTTGGAGTGATTTAATAGGTCTCATAACCTAACATTTAAATTGAAGTGTATAAAAACATAAGAAAAAAACTAAAAACTGCAACATCTAAATTAATTTGTCGTCTTTTAAGTGAACAGCAACCAAAAAAACCATCAAGTTTGTCCGATTTATTACTTATCGAGCAGTGTAAACAAAACAACCGAAAGGCACAAATGGCGCTTTATGGCAAATATTGTGACGGAATGTATGCCATTGCCAATAGGTATCTAAAGGACACCGCGGCCGCGGAAGACGCGATGCAGGAAGCATTTATCAAGGCTTTTAAAAAGCTAAGCCAATTTAAGGGAGACGTCACTTTTGGAGCTTGGCTAAAACGGATTGTAATAAATACTTGTCTTGATACCATAAAGGCAAAAAAAATGGAATTGCAATCGTTGAACGAAGAGGTCTTTACAATGGTGGAGGATGATTCGGACTGGTCAATTTCTGATGAAAACTCTATTTCTGAAGTGATTTCAGCAATTGAAGAACTACCGGAAAATTATAAGGCAACTGTAAAATTGTTTTTGATTGAAGGATATGACCATCAGGAAATTTCAGAAATACTGCAGATTTCTGAAAATGCATCGAGAACCTACCTGCACCGTGGAAAAACAAAATTAAAAGAAACACTAAAACACTTGCGCTATGGCACAGGATATTAAAAAAATGTTTGAAAATTATGATGACCCTAAAACTCCTAAACTTAGGGAAGGGCATCAGGCTCGCTTTGAGGCCAAACTGGACAAAGCTTTTTCAGAGAATATTTCTGAAGAGAAAAATACTTCCATCCCCTGGCTTAAAATAGCCGCAATGGTAGTGGTGCTTTTGGCGGTAAGTTTTTTTGGATATCAGCAATTGTCAAAAAACAATACAATTATCGATTCAAATAAGGCTGTTGTAGACAACGCTACTGAGACTAGAGAAAGCAGTGAGGCACCAAAACTTACCCTCGCAGATATTTCGCCAGACTTAAAAAAAGTGGAGGAATATTATATGGCGGGGATAAATGTACAATTGGCTTCGCTTAAGATAACCGATGACAATAAAGACTTGGTTGATGGCTACATGAAACGACTTGCCGAATTGGATATGGAATATAACTCGTTAAATGCCGAACTGAGCAAAGTGGGCCCTACCGAAGCGACCGTAACCGCATTGATTGACAATTTGAAACTTCGTTTGGATTTGCTGTTCAAACTTAAAAACAAATTAAAAGAACTTAAAAATCAAAACAATGAAGAATTTAAAGCTATTCAAACGTAGTACCCTTGTAGTACTAACATTTGCCACAACTTTTGGCTACTCACAAACAAAATATGTGGAGAGCTTCAATGTCTCTGACAATGTAGAAATTTCTGTAAATACATCTTTTACAAATGTAGTTTTTGAAACCTGGAACAAAAACAAGGTAGAAGTTGAAGCCTTTATTGAAGGGGATAACCTTTCTGAGAGTCAAAAGGAACAACTGATGAAAAATTGGGATCTGGAGGTGACCGGAAACAGTAAAAAAATAACTGTAACATCCAATGCCGGCAACCAACCTTTTCCAATGAGCGATATGCCTAACCTTGAATTTATTGGCCCGCTAATGGAAGATATGGTTATGCCTATGATACAAAATATAAAAGTGCCGCCGCTACCTGCAGATTTATTGGAAAGCATAGGTGACATTCAGTTTGATTATGAAGAGTTTAAAAAAGACGAAGAGGGCTATATGAAAAAGTTTGAAGCCCAAATGGACAAAAATTTTGGGAAGGATTTTGAAAAACGAATGGAGGAATGGGGCAAACGCTTCGAGGAGTCCTGGGATGAAAAACGAGCAGACAGCATAGGCGAAGCCTATGGAAAAAGAATGGAAGCTTGGGGCGAAGATTTTGGAAAACGGATGGAAGCCTGGGGCGAAGAATACGGTAAAAAAATGGAAGCTTGGGCAAACGAGATTGAAAAGGAGTACGACGATGAGGGAGGCAATTACACCAAAACCGTTACCAAAAGCCCACACGGAACCGCTATTGTTATTCAGGGAAACCGTAACAATAGTGGGAACAGCGCTAAGGGAAAGAAAACCCTTATAATTCGCCTTCCAAAAAATACCAAGACTGAAGTTAATGTGCGCCACGGCGATCTCAAAATGGCAGATGCCAATAATATAAAAGCCAATTTAAATTACACGCCATTTACGGCAAATAGCATTGATGGGGGGCAAACCCTCATCAATGCATCTTATGCGCCGGTTATAGTGAATGTATGGAAACAAGGCGGCTTGAATGTAAAATATGTAGATAATTGTAAGATTGATAATGTTCAGAACATAAATCTTCAAGCGAATTCCAGCGACGTACGTATTGGTAACATATCCAATCAGGCATTCCTATCGGGTTCTTTTGGGAACTTAAAAATTGATAAGGTCTCTGATGGATTTGAAACGCTTGATATACGTTTAGAGAATACTGATGCCAAAGTGAAAATACCTAGCGGTGCATTTTCATTTTACTTTACGGGTAAAAAATCTACGTTGAAGTATCCTAAATCACTTCAACTAAAAGAATCCAAAAGTGCCGATCGGGTTTTAGTGAAAGGGTTTAACCAAAATAATGGTTCTAACAAAACCATCACTATAAATTCAACTTACAGTAATGTTTCACTTCAATAGCCGTGTATGATTTGAAATTACTTTCCAAATGAAAAGGGCTTGCAGCTAAAGTGAAAAAAAAAGTGAATCTGCTTATTGCTTTACAATTTTTAGGTCATCAATATTTCCATTTTGGGAAACTTTTATCGAAAAACGCCATTCATTTTTCGAATCATATTGACAACAAAAGTTTTTTCAAATACTGGTATAGCAATTATTTTAAATGGTTTTAAAAAATCAAATCTTCACTATCTAATTTACTTTTTCCTCACAAAGATTGCAACCACAGCTGCTGTAATTACTCCAAAACCAAAAGCCCCAATGGCAGATTGCCACATATAGCTATTTATGTTGAAATAGTCGTTAGCTTTTTCACGGGTCATCAGATCATTAGTTACGGAATATTCAATCACATTGTTGAAATATTGGGGGGTTATATAATTATGGGTAATGTATTGCCCCAAAGGCGAAAGCAATGCCACAAAAACACTAAGAATAATTCCTGAAATAAAACCCTGAAGCCAAGTGATTTTTCCGCCGTAAACCCGCCTTCTTTTTTCGCGCATTTCCAACAAATACATCAATATGGCAAAAGGAGCAAATAGAAGCGTTAGCCATTGATGATCTGCAATCTGCTCTTCATGCCAGCCAAGTGTTTTCTCCAGCAGCATCCACGCGAGCAGGGTAATGGTGAAAATTATTGCCCATTTAAACTCGATGAAAATCTTTTTCATATTTAATCTCGTTTTTGAGTTTAAAGATACTTTATTTTCCCATTAAAAATCCCGAGTATATGCCTCGGGATTTGTAATACATTAAAGTGTGCAATAATTATGCTCGCTTCATAATAATTTCCATAGTTTTGTTTTCCTTTCCTTCAGCACCTACCTCATACATTTCAATCTTTCGGGTATTTTCGTCTACAAAAGTATATACTTGTTTCACCTGCTTTTCTTTTCCACTCATTGGGTCTACCATTGTGCCCGTAAGGGTTGTTGTTTTGCTGGCATCATCATATTTTCCTCGCATTACGGCCAGACCTGTGCCCATATTGTCTATCCATGTAGAAATATATTCATTGGTGGCGTTATCATAAGCTAAGGTTGATCTACCTTCAAAGGGCATACCCATCATTTCACCAGTGGTTGTGCTTTCTTGGTAGCGCCCCCCCATAATCATTTTTACTTCATCGGTGGCGGTAGCTTTTTCTGGTGACGCATCGGGGCCCATCCAAAAAGTAAGTTCGTCATTCCAGGTGCCTACATCGGCAGCCATTCTTTCGTGGGGTTCCCCAGGTGTCATGTATGCTTCCCAAGCTTTTTGCATAGCGATGGAATCCATGGGTTCTTCCATCATTTCGGGTTCTTCAGTGGCAGTGGTATCTGCTACTACAGTAGTGTCTTCTGTTTGCATTTTTTCTTTTGCACTATCGTTGCAGGAGATAAATGCCAACAATAAGCTGGCGAATGTGAATAGTACTTTTTTCATAATATTTGGTTTTTAAAAAGGTTGATTTTGATATATAAAATTATGAAAAACTTCCTGATTTTCTCAATTTTATCTTTATAAATAACTGATATTTAAACAAAAAGAGATTTGGGTACCTGCAAAGGTTTAAAGCATTTATCCTAAAAAAAATCCCGAAACATTTGCTTCGGGATTTTAAATTTTTATTGCCTGTTAAAGCCAACAAGGTTTTTGCGAATTATCCAAGGTAGATTTATTAAGATTGAACGCTCCGGTTATAGTTTTCTTTACAGTAGGATCGGCAGTACTTACCATTTCAGCGCTAAAAGTGCCCACAAGTATTCCATACCCACTGTCGTACTCCGTAATTTCAATGGTTCCATTGGAGGAGCTTATGTAGGTATATGTATTGGTAGCTTCATCTTCTATAAACAATGACGTTACTTCAGCACAGGTTATAGCAATATGATCTGGATTACCAGAAAATATAGAATAGTTTCCTACACCCACTATGTTTGTCACGGTAATGTATAGACTTAAGTCTTCTTCTGTTCTCATAGTAATTAACCAAGTGTTATCATTTGGCGAACATTGTTGTTGATATAAAGTGTAAAGCCCAAATCCTCCGCCTTGGGCATAATGCGGCTCTATAGTCTCACCATCAAATTCCGCTTCAAAAAAGTTTTCATCTTTTACACAACCTTGTTCCTCCTTTTTGTCATCATCCTTGTTGCAACTGGATAACAAAACTGTAACGATTAGCAAAGATTTTAATATCATATTTATTTTCATTTTTTCAATTTTAAAATTATCTTTCTATATTAACATGTTTTATCACTTCCCTTCCATCTTGAACAAAAATCTTCAAAATATATATTCCTTCAGGTAAAGTAGTAACGTCAAGTGTTAGGGAGTTGTTGCCCCCAATGTGGCTTGCTTTTTTTCCTGCCCAAACATATCTTAGAGAACGGCTCCCATTGCGGGGGTTTCGCTTTGGGTATTGGTGATGGTTATCATATTTTTTGCCCCAGTCTTCTTTTTTAAGATTGACGCGACATATACATTTTTATAGGTATTATAGGGTGATAGCGATGAATTAGGGTTATCGTAAAAAAGACTGTCGTTACCTTGTACCAATATGGCACCAATAGCTACGGCATCTTCCTTAAATTTGTTAATATCTACTTTAATAATACCAATATTAATTATATTACTAGCAGTTTGGTTGTTCGTGATTAAAGTTTCAGGATTGTGAATCTATTCAAATAATCCATCCTATGAAGATCCTTCATTGCCAAAAAATAATCGGCACTACTGTTTGGCACACCAGGCACTAAAGGTGCGAAACCGGAAGGGGTGCCATAACCTAAAATATTTGAAAGAGGCAGCGTTCTGTCATATAGTATGCGTGTGGGGATATCGTTTGGATTCAGATGTTGGATCTTAGTCTGAATCTCAGCACGTACGTTATCCATAAAAGTTTGTGCCGTGGCAGCGCAGGCAATCATAAAAAATAATAAAACACTATTCTTCGGGGGGGGGGTACTTTGTGTCATAACATTAAAAGTTTAAATTATACTTCTAATTGGGGAGTTATGGTTTTGCTAAAATGAAACAAAATAAGTGGAATAGCAAATTAAATGATCTTTATCTTTTTAATCAATAAAAAATCCCGAAGTAATCCTTCGGGATATATAAACTCAATTTTAAAATTTAAACCAAATAGTCTTATGTCCTAAGTCTTTCCGTTCTAGGTCTAAAAATTAATCATCAACTAGCACCCAATCTCCCTTATCCAAAAGAGGAATGGCTTGCTTAAACTTCATCTCTTTATTCTCACCGCTCATCACGTGCTTAATGGTCACCTTATCGTTGCGGTTTATTTTAGGACGCTCACGAGTAATGGTTTCAGTTACTTGTTGGCGCTGGGGTTGGGTATTTCCTGCAGCTCGAGATTGGGCGGCCCGCTCGTCCATATTTGGGATTTCGTCTTTCTGTTCGCTCAGGTTTTCCTTGCGTTTTACCTCGCGTGCTTCTTGTATTTGCTGTTGGTTTTCCTGTGGCAATTCTCCTTTGAAAAGGAACGAAATAACATCCTTGTTTACTTTCTCAATCATCGCCTTAAAAAGTTCAAAAGCTTCAAACTTATAAATCAACAAAGGATCTTTTTGCTCGTGAACTGCCAGCTGTACGGATTGTTTCAATTCGTCCATCTTGCGAAGGTGTGTTTTCCATGCATCATCAATAATGGCGAGGGTAATATTCTTTTCAAAATCGTTCACCAATTGCTTTCCTTCGGTTTCGTAGGCTTTTTCAAGATCGGTGGCCACGTTAAGGGTTTTAACGCCATCGGTAAAGGGAACTAAAATTCTTTTGTACTTATCCTTCTGTGTTTCATATACATTTTTGATTACAGGATAAGCCATTTCAGCATTGCGCGCCATCTTGTTCTGATAGTGGACGTAGGCAGCTTTATAAATTTTTCCGGCAATTTCACGCGTGTCCATCTTCTCAAATTCCTTTTCTGAAATAGGAGAACTCATGGAGAAGAAGCGGATCAATTCAAATTCAAAATTCTTATAATCTTGTGCCAGTTTGTTGCTTTCTGCTATTACTTCGGCGGTATCGTAAATCATATTTGCGATATCCACACGAAGCCTGTCGCCAAACAAGGCGTGGTATCTTCGCTTGTAAACCACTTCCCGTTGGGCGTTCATCACGTCATCATATTCCAGCAAACGTTTACGGATCCCGAAGTTGTTCTCTTCCACCTTCTTCTGTGCGCGCTCAATGGATTTTGAAATCATCGAATGCTGGATCACCTCGCCTTCCTTCAAGCCCATACGGTCCATCATTTTGGCAATCCGCTCACTTCCAAAGAGACGCATCAAGTTGTCTTCCAAGGAAACATAAAACTGCGAGCTTCCTGGATCTCCCTGACGACCGCTACGGCCACGTAACTGTCTGTCCACGCGACGGCTATCGTGCCTTTCGGTACCTACAATCGCAAGTCCGCCAGCTTCTTTTACTTCCTTGCTCAGTTTAATATCCGTACCACGACCCGCCATGTTGGTGGCTATGGTTACAATTCCACTCTTTCCGGCCTCGGCCACAATATCTGCCTCGCGTTTGTGGAGTTTTGCGTTCAATACGTTGTGGGGAATATTTCGAATACTTAACATTCGGCTCAATAATTCTGAAATTTCCACCGAAGTAGTACCGATCAAAACAGGTCTTCCAGCTTGTGAAAGCGCCGTAACCTCTTCCGCTACGGCGTTGTACTTCTCTCTTTTTGTCTTATAAATTTTATCCTCGCGGTCGTGGCGGGCAATGGGTCGGTTGGTAGGAATTTCCACCACGTCCAACTTGTAGATTTCCCAAAGTTCACCAGCTTCCGTTACGGCAGTACCCGTCATCCCCGAAAGTTTGCGGTACATTCTAAAGTAATTCTGAAGCGTAATGGTCGCGAAGGTTTGGGTCATGGCCTCAATCTTCACATCCTCCTTAGCCTCAATAGCCTGGTGGAGCCCATCGCTGTAACGGCGACCATCCATAATACGGCCGGTCTGCTCATCAACGATCATCACCTTATTGTCCATCACCACATACTGATCATCTTTTTCAAAAAGTGTATAGGCCTTTAAAAGCTGGTTCATGGTATGGATACGCTCGCTTTTTACCGAAAACTCACGAAAGAGATCTTCTTTCAGTTCCACCTCTTCCTCTACGGGAAGCCCCTTGCTTTCAATCTTGGCAATTTCAGTTCCAATCTCTGGCATTACGAAGAAATCGGGATCGCCTTCCCCGGAAAGATAATCTACCCCCTTATCGGTAAGTTCTATCTGGTTGTTCTTTTCATCTATAACAAAGTAGAGCTCGGCATCAACCTTTGGCATTTCACGGTTGTTGTCGCTCATATAGTGGTTTTCGGTTTTTTGGAGAATTTGTTTTACCCCTTCTTCCGAAAGAAATTTTATAAGTGCCTTATTCTTTGGCAACCCGCGATATACGCGTAGCAATTGAAAGCCACCTTCCTTTTCATCGCCTTCTTTTATAAGTCTTTTGGCTTCAGCCAGCACGCCGTTCAAGTACTTTTTTTGAACCTCAACAATGTTGTTGATTTTAGGTTTCAGTTCGTTGAACTCGTGACGGTCACCTTCCGGTACGGGTCCGGAAATAATAAGTGGCGTACGCGCATCGTCAATCAATACCGAATCCACCTCATCCACAATGGCATAGTGATGCGGACGCTGTACAAGATCATCCGGCGAATGCGCCATATTATCGCGCAAATAGTCAAATCCGAATTCGTTATTCGTTCCGTAGGTTATATCTGATAAATATGCTTTCCGCCGCGCCGCAGAATTGGGACGGTGGTTGTCAATACAGTCCACGGTCATCCCGTGGAACTCAAATAAAGGTGCCATCCACGCACTGTCACGTTTTGCCAGATAATCATTCACAGTTACTAGGTGCACGCCATTTCCGGCAAGGGCGTTGAGGTACATTGGCAGCGTGGCGACCAGGGTTTTACCTTCCCCTGTTTGCATTTCGGCTACTTTTCCCTCGTGCAGTGCAACCCCGCCAATAAGCTGTACGTCGTAATGTACCATATCCCAAGTAATGGGTTTTCCCGCGGCATCCCAGGAGTTTTTCCAGATGGCCTTGTCGTCCTCAAGGGTTACGTACTCCTTTATTGCAGAAATTTCCCGGTCAAAAGGGCTGGCGGTTACGGTAATGGTTTCGTTGTTTTTAAATCGCTTTGCGGTTTCTTTCATTACGGCAAAGGCTTCGGGAAGTATTTTGGTAAGGGTCGCTTTTTCAATTTCGTAGCGGTCGTCCTTCAGTTTGTCTATTTGGTTGTAGTAGTCTTCTTTTTTGTTGATGTCTTCCTCGCTTTCAGATTGTTTTTCAAGGGCATCAATTTGGTCCTGCACCTCTTTTTGGGCGTCTTTTATTTCCTTTCGGAAGAAATCGGACTTTGCCCGCAGTTCATCGTGGGAGAGTTTTTCAATGGCTGCTTCGTGTTTCTTTATCTCGTTAACAAGTGGCTGTATCTGGCCAATGTCCTTTTTTGATTTATCGCCTACAAATACTTTAAGTACGTTATCTAATATTCCCATGATGTAAATTTATTTTGAAGTGTTGCCGGGCAGCACTGTTTTGTCAATTTATAATTTTTGTCCGTTCGAGGAGCATGGGGAACGTAAGCTTCCCTTCAGCAATAGGAACTCGAAGAACTATTTATGTTTTCTTACCACGAACCTGCTTGCCGGCAGGCAGGTACACGAATAATTATTTATACAATTCGTGTATTGGTGGTTTTCTTTTTCAAGACTTTTTAAATAAAAAAAAGCCCCTTAAAAGAGACTTTTTATATTATTTTTTAATTGTTTCCCAAAACCTTGGGATTAATATTCATCCTCGTTCCAAAGATAATCATCGTCGGTCGGGTAGTCTGCCCAGATCTCTTCAATAGAGTCGTAGGAGTCTCCCTCGTCTTCAATAGCCTGAAGGTTTTCCACTACTTCCAGTGGAGCACCGGTCCTGATCGCGTAATCAATCAATTCGTCTTTGGTTGCGGGCCAGGGCGCATCGCTCAAATAGGATGCTAATTCTAATGTCCAGTACATAGCACTTTAGGTTTTAATTTTCTGCAAAAGTAATTTTTTAGATTAAAAAGTCAAGAAAAATCCAAATTATTTCTGCTATATTTTAAAGAACGTTTTTAAATGATTGATTGTAAGTGAATTACATATTTACTTATAGCTCGGTTTTTTAACGAAAATATTGAAAATCAATACATTTTCTCATTTTTCACAACCGACAACCGACAACCGACAACCGACAACCGACAACCGACAACCGACAACCGACAACCGACAACTCACAACTTCTTCGGAATCCATTGCGTCTCTTCTGCGTTTGTGTCTTTAGACAACTTTCGTGCCAGCACAAATAGGTAGTCAGATAGTCGGTTTAAATAGATCAGCACCCGTTCATCAATAGGCTCATTTTCATTCAAAAGTGTGGTACGCCGCTCTGCACGGCGGCAGACAGTACGGGCTATGTGACAATATGACACGGTAGTATTTCCGCCAGGCAATATAAAATGTGTCATTGGTGGTAGGGCATCGTTCATACGGTCCATTTCATTTTCTAAAAGCGTGATGTCTTCTTCCTCAATTTTCGGAATGTTTAGGCGTTCCTTTCCACTTTTTAAAGTTGCCTTTTCAGGGTCTGTGGCCAAAATGGCGCCCAAGGTGAAAAGTCTATCTTGAATTTGGGTCAATATTTCTTTGCTACGTGGGTCAATTTCCTGTGTCCTGATCAGACCGAGGTATGAGTTAAGTTCATCAACCGTACCGTAACTCTCAATACGGATGTTGTGCTTGGGAACACGTGTACCGCCGAAAAGGGCAGTGGTGCCTGTATCGCCGGTTTTGGTATATATTTTCATTTTATTTTTGTAGTTTGTGAACTTCCAAAGTTACAAATTACCCTAAGAATAATACAAGGTAATAACTGCCATCTGTAACTGCTAGCTGCTAACTTTCTTTTTCCCGTTCCTTTTTCCGCTCGTAATAACTACTGCGGAAATTTCTATTACGACGCGCCTTTTGGTTTGAAGCATTGCGTTTGTTCCAAAAATAGAGAATTGCAAGTAGCAGGATTCCACCAATAATTAAAACGATGGGGTTTGAAAGGTCAAGATTCATATTCCAAAGATAAAACAGGAAAGAGGAAATGCGAAATGGGTTATAATATTTTTACTCACTACTCACTACTCACTACTCACTACTCACTACTTCCTTCTTAGTATCACTTTCCACAATTCCATCCCGCAAGCGAATAATTCTATGGGCGTTTTCAGCAATATCCTCTTCGTGGGTAACTAGAATTACTGTATTGCCAGCTTTGTGAATTTCATTAAAAAGATTCATTATTTCTTCCGAGGTCTTTGAGTCCAAATTTCCCGTAGGCTCATCTGCCAAAATAATGGAAGGCTTATTCACCAAAGCTCTTCCTACTGCTACCCGCTGGCGCTGCCCACCGGAAAGTTGGTTTGGTTTATGGTCCATTCGGTCAGCTAGCCCCACATTTGTTAAAACTTCTTTGGCGCGTTCAGTGCGTTCGCTTTTTGAAGCACCTGCATAAACCATCGGTAGCGCCACATTTTCAAGTGCGGTGGTACGGGGCAAGAGATTGAAAGTTTGAAAAACGAAGCCAATTTCCTTATTGCGAATTTCAGCCAATTCGTCATCCGTCATATTGCTGACGTCCTTTCCGTTGAGTTCGTAGCTGCCCGAAGTTGGCGTGTCCAAACATCCCAAGAGGTTCATCAAAGTAGATTTTCCCGAGCCGGAAGGACCCATCAGCGCTACGTATTCGCCGCGCTCAATGTCCAGATCTATTCCCTTTAAAACTTTAACCACTTCATTCCCCAGTGGGAAATCGCGCGTGATATTTCGAATTTTAATTACTAAGCTCATGGGCGTATTTCAATTTGTTTTATAGGACGCAAAGGTAGGTGGGTTGTTACAGTGTTAGTTAAAAGTTCAAAGTTAAAAGTTTAAAGTTATGTGGGAAAGGAATTAGCGAAAAGGTAAAAGAGAAAAGAAAATAGAGAAGAGAGGAGAGAATAGAGAGAGAACTCTATTTTTATCAACCATCAACCAACCCGAATAATAAAATGCTGCTTTGTCTGCTCTTTTCTAAAGAAAACCAATCCCCATTGAAAAGTATCAATGCTCACCGTTACTTTATCATTGGCAATTATTTGCTGCCATGCCGCCGTCATATCCTTGCTCCAGTAAATATCGTCAAATATAATTACGGAATTGTTATGTACGTTTTTTAATAGGGAATGGAAATAGCCCAATGTCCTTTCGCCATTGTGGTCGCCGTCTATAAAAATGAGGTCGTATTTTTCTGAAGTATTTTCAGCAAGAAATTCATTGAATATTTTTTGATGGATTTGAATATTGTGCAAGTTGAATTTTTCAAAATATGCCTGTGCTTTTTGCAAGGTATTTGGGCAGCCTTCCACCGTATGGATTGCAGAAAACTCATTGGAAAGCGAAAGCGCAACCGTCCCCAAACCCAGCGAAGTGCCTAATTCCAAAACAGTTTCGCTTTTGAAATATTTCGCCAAACGGAAGAGCAGTTTTTGGCGTTTCTTTTTCATCCCGGCATTTTTTACCACTACGGAAACCTTGCGGGCATTGCCTTTAAACACCCTTGAGCCTTGGCCAAAATCTTTCATTTCTACCATGGAAGTATCACTTCGCAGGGCTTTACGGTGCGATTTCAGAGTTTCGTATTCGGGATATTTCGTTTTATCGTTGAAGCATTTCGTCACCAAATCATATACAAACGGCGAATGAACGCCGTGTTTGTTTTTCGCAAGCCGAATAAATTTTATGTAATTTTTTGATTGATGGATCATTTTTTAGGGCTTTATGCTCTAAGCTGTATGCTAAAGTACAGATTTCATATAATTTGCCTACAGCCTACAGCCTACAGCTTATAGCATTTTTACTCCATTTTCGCAGACAGTTCAAACCAACGTTCTTCCTTCGCTTCAATGGTATCAATAATCTCCTGTAGTTTTATGGATTGCTTGTCAATCTCTTCACCGTCCCAGTTTTCCGTAGCAAATTTGTTCTGAAGGGTTTCACGCTCCTTTTCCAGATTGGCAATTTCCTTTTCCAGTTTTTGATATTCCTTTTGCTCGTTATAGGTGAGTTTAGCAGGAGTTGAATCTTGTTTCCAATCCTTTTTTACTTTTGGTGCTGCTTCACTGGCCTCGCGTTTTTCCTGTATATTACTGTCTTCGTAAACTCTAAAATCTGTATAATTTCCAGGGAAATCCTCAACCTCGGCATTTCCTCTGAAAACAAAAAGATGGTCTACAATCTTATCCATAAAATAACGGTCGTGGCTCACTACCAAAAGGCAGCCGGGAAAATCCAAAAGAAAACTTTCCAAAACATTCAGGGTTACAATATCAAGATCGTTTGTAGGTTCATCGAGAATCAAAAAGTTTGGGTTTTTGATGAGAACGGTACACAAATAAAGTCGCTTGCGTTCACCACCGCTCAATTTTTCCACAAAATCGTATTGCTTTTTGGGATCGAAAAGAAAGCGCTCCAACAGTTGCGATGCCGAAATCTGCCGTCCTTTTTTCAATGGAATATAATCGCCGTATTCACGGATTACATCAATTACTTTTTGGCCTTCTTTTATGTTAATTCCCGCTTGGGTATAATAACCGAATTGTACCGTTTCACCCACAACCACTTTCCCCGAATCGGGTTTTAATGCTCCTGTGAGAATATTTAAAAAAGTAGATTTCCCAGTTCCATTTTTCCCGATAATCCCTACACGTTCGCCACGGTTGAAATTGTATTCAAACTTATCCAATAACAATTTATCTCCGAACGATTTTGATATTTTATGAAGCTCCACAACCTTAGTGCCCATGCGCTCCATATTCAGTTCCAATTGCACTTGGTGGTCATTTCGGCGCTTGCTGGCGCGATCCTTTATTTCGTGGAAATCGTCAATCCGGCTTTTACTTTTGGTGGTTCGCGCTTTGGGTTGGCGGCGCATCCATTCCAATTCTTTTTTGAAAAGCTGCTTCGCCTTTCCAGTTTCGGTAGCTTCGTTTTCTATTCTAGCCTCACGTTTTTCAAGGTAATAGCTGTAATTGCCCTTGTAGCTGTAAAGCGTGCCTTCGTCCAATTCCACAATTTCGTTGCATACGCGCTCCAAAAAATAACGGTCGTGCGTAACCATAAACAGCGTGAAATTTTCCTTTGCAAATAGATTTTCCAGCCACTCAATCATTTCAAGATCCAAATGGTTGGTGGGCTCATCCATTATCAACAAGTCTGGCGTAGTTAAAAGCGCATTCGCTAATGCGAGACGTTTTTTCTGTCCGCCGCTCAAGCTTCCAACTTTTGCCTGTAAATCTTCCAATTTCAGTTTGAAAAGAATCTGTTTGTAACGTGTTTCGAAATCCCAGGCATGGTGGGCGTCCATCGCATCGAAAGCCTTTTGGTAGGTTTCGGTATCCTCGGGATTCTCTATTGCGTGCTCGTAATTTTCAATTATTTTAAGAATTGGGTTATCCGAAGAAAAAATGGTTTGTTCCACCGTTAATTTCGGATCCAAATCCGGTTCCTGGGGTAGATAGGCTATCTTCAGCCCTTTTCTGAAAACAACATTGCCGGTATCGGCTTTATCGTTCCCCGCAATTATATTGAGAAGCGATGTTTTTCCGGTTCCGTTTTTGGCCACAAAGCCTATTTTTTGCCCTTCGTTTATTCCGAAGGAAATATTTTCAAACAAAACCCGCATCCCGAAGGACTTGGAGATATTTTCTACTGAAAGGTAATTCACGGTTTATATTTTCGGCAAAAGTACTGTAAATGTTTAATGAATAATGTGTAATGAAGAATTTGTTGGATAACAATTTTTAAAAACGATTCTCCTTTAAATCCTTCGCCAAACTGGCGGTTTTTAATTTTTTATTCCTAAGAATATATGCCATATCCGAAGTGTTGTCAACCATTAATTGCGTGTGGTAATAATTGATGTGCTCCAGAACGGCAAAGAGGTTTGCCGCAAAAGACCACAATACAATATCCAGATCAGACTCACTCCAGTTCACAATTAATAACTGAACAACTAAAATAACAGGCATCCCCATTATCAAAAGGAAATTAATGCGTTTGGCCTTTTTGAAAAATTTTAAGTTTTTTACTTGTGAAAACGGCTTTCCCTCTAGCCGCCGTAACTTGAGCTGCCAATACTTTTGACCTTGGTAAAGAATAAAAATACACACCATCATTCCATAGAGAAACCAAATACTTTTTACAAATGGATGTTGTGTAAGAAAATAGATTGCCAAAAGGGGAAATGTGAAAAAAGCGTGGAACTTCTCCAAAGGATAGTACCATCGCAATCTTTTAATCAACTTTTCTTTGCTCATGCTAACTATTTATTGACTTTCCGCAAAGGTTTTAAAATCCCTCAAATATTTCATGGATTGCTTTTTAAAAGCCCCGGGCATCAAAAGACCGATTATTTTCATAAACCCCTTAAACTGAAACTCCTGTTCGGTGCTGTACTTGGTTTTATTATCTGGCAAGGGTTCAAAACTGTTTTTTACGATATTGAAAACTCCTTTGGCCTCATAGGTACCTGTAAATTCTTCGGGCAGATTTTTGGCGGTTATGGTTTCGATCATTTCAATTTCACGCTTACCCATTTTAAATTCCAATCGCGATTTTGCGCCTACTTCCCCGGGCGTTCCGCTTATGTGTTCAAAACTTTCAAGACCCTCCATCCACTTTTTCATATTATCGACATTGTCAAAAAGCGCAATAACCTCATCCACCGGTTTGTCTATGGTAATTGATACGGAATATTTCATAATTGTAATTTTTATAGTGAGCCATTCAAAAGTAAGTTATTTATTTAAAAAGTAGGCTTGAGGGTTCAATTGCTTAAGGGAATTGTTGATGGTTTTTTACGCTGTAACTTTAATTTTAACAACAATTTTCTGAAAATGTTCCTTTCGGAAAAAATGTTTCATTATTAAATGCGTTACTTTATATTTGTCCATTAACAACCCTGCACTTTATGAAGTTTACCTATCTGTTGCTGTTTTTGATTGTTGCCATATGTGCCACATCTTGCGTAACCACCAAGCAGCTTACCTATTTGCAGGAAAATACAAGCAGTACCGATACATTGGCACTATTGCGAAAAAGGCAGGAACCTTACAGACTTCAAATAAATGATCTTTTGAGTATCCGGGTAAAGGCATTGGACCAAGAAACTGTAGGAATCTTTAACCCGATAAGCGATGCCAATCCCAATGCTACTGGAGAAGAAAGACTGTATTACGATGGTTTTGTAGTAGACGATCACGGTAATATCCGCATTCCCAGTCTGGGAGAGATGAATGTTTTAGGCTATACCGTTGATGAGGTTCGCGAGCGCTTGGAAGAAATACTACTTCGCGATTATTTTAAGGCCGAGGCAAATGTATTTGTTACCGTAAAATTGGCGGGAATCCGTTATACCATTAACGGTGAAATAGGCAGCCCGGGTTCAAAGATTATTTATCGCGACCAGGTAAGTATTATGGAAGCCATTGCCAATAGCGGTGATATTGAACTTACTGGCGATAGGAGCGATGTGGTCATTATTCGCCAATACCCGGCAGGCCAGAAGGTGCACCACATAGACCTTACTAAACTTGACGCAATGAATTCACCCTACTACTACATAAAACCGAACGACCTAATTTTGATTAACCCACTGCCACAAAAATCCTTGGGTACGGGTACCACGGGGCTGCAGTCATTTACCACTATTATTTCCATTACAACAGCCTTGGTTACTACCATTTTGTTGTTTACCCGATTATAAAAAAATATGAGCGAGGAATTAGAAATAAACGAAACCCATACCACCTTTGATTTTAAAGGTTTTCTATTTAGGCTTTTACACCATTGGCCGCTGTTCTTGGTTTCGCTAGTTATTGCTTTTTCCATAGCTTATTATATAAACGTCCGTAAACTGCCTATTTACCAAATGGAAAATATGGTTTCCATTAAGGACGACCAAAACCCCTTTTTTACTTCCAATACCAGTCTAACCTTTAATTGGGGAGGTACTACCGATAAGGTGAACACAGCCGTTATAACCTTACAGTCCCGCTCGCATAATGAAAAAGTGGTGGAGCGTTTACAATACTATATGGATTACCTGCGCGATGGTAAATACCAACAGGTGAACGCTTATAAGCAGACTCCTTTCTTTGTGGAAGTAGATACCTCCAAAGCACAAATGCTTAACAAACAAATCAAGATTGTTTTTAAGGATTCGGTTAATTTTAACCTAAGTGTAGCCTTTGAGGAAGCAGGAAACATCAATCTTCAAAATTATAGCACCAAAGAAAGAAGTTCAAGGTTTGTGGATGCTGGCGAGTTTTCACAGGATTTCAAAATCGGTGAACCCATACGGCTTCCCTTTTTCAGTGGGGTTTTAATGCCCAATCCCGAAATGATTTCAAAACCGGGAACTCCCTACTACATTGTATTTCGAAATTACGATGGCATCGTAAGAAGATATCTCGGGGTGCGGGTTAGTCCAGAAAGTAAAGGTTCTTCCGTACTAAAAATGCGGCTTACGGGCAATAACAAAGCGCAGTTGGTGGATTACTTAAATACTTCAGTTGAAGTGTTAAGCGAAGATATGCTGGAGCGAAAAAACCTTTTCGCTACTAAAACCATCAAATTTATCGATAGCAGCCTTGCTATAAAATCCGCCGAACTCTCTACGGTGGAAGACGAACTAAACCAATTCAAAAACAAAAATGCCATCTTTAATTTGGAGAGCGAAGGCTCTGAGATAAATGCCAAATTGAATGAATTGGATTTGCGAAAAGAATCCGTAAACCGGGAACTTAATTATTATAACACCCTTCAGGATTATCTTATAAACCGTTCCGACTATAGGGATGTACCCGCTCCCTCTGTTGCTGGTATTTCAGAAGCTAGTGTAGTAACAGGGGTAGGGAAGATTGTTGCCCTTGCTGAAGAGCGCAACAAGCTTCAATATTCCTTTAAGGAAGGCGCGCCGATTTTTAACGATATTGATAGGCAGATTGATGCAGTGAAAACTGTATTGCTGGAGAATATCCGTTCTTCAAAAAGTTTAAAAAATCAGGAACTTAATTCCATCAACCGCGATATTGGCCGTTATGAAGGCGAAATACGAAAACTTCCAAAGGAGCAGCAAGATTTACTGAACATTGAGCGCCGCTATAACCTGAGCCAAGGCACCTACAACCTGTTTTTGGCAAAGCGCAGTGAGGCTGGTCTGGTAAAAGCAGCCAATGTTAGCGATGTAATGGTGATTGATTCAGCAAAGGATACCGGAGGCGGACAGATTGGCCCCAATACCCAGTTAAATTATATGATGGCAGGTCTTCTTGGCCTTTTTATACCCTTTGTATTTGTGTTTCTGCGTGTTTTTTTCGACACCAAAATAAGCAACGTAAAGGAACTGGAACGTATAACCTCCATCCCGTTGTTGGGGATTATAGGTAAAAGTCCTATTGAAAGTAACCTGGTGGTGCTTACCAAGCCTAAATCGGCAATCGCGGAGGCTTTCAGGGCACTGCGCTCAAGCTTGCAATTTATTTATAAGAAACAGGGCATCCAAGGTGCTAAAACGGTTTTGGTAACCAGTTCGGTAAGTGGGGAGGGAAAGACATTCTGCTCCATAAACTTAGCCTCAGTGTTTGCTTTAAGTGAAAAGAAAACAGTTTTGGTAGGACTTGACCTCAGAAAACCCAAGATATTTGGTGATTTCAAGATCAATAATGATATGGGGGTAGTAAATTTCCTTATTAACGAAGCTGACATTGATACGGTTATTCAAAAGACAGAGATTGCGTATCTGGATGTAATTCCATCGGGGCCTATCCCGCCAAATCCTTCCGAATTATTGATAAGTGAAAAACTGGATGAATTGATTAACGCGCTTAAGGAGCGCTATGATTATATTATTCTGGACTCCCCCCCATTGGGTCTCGTTTCCGATTCTTTGGAACTTATGAAACACGTAGACGCCACGCTCTATATGGCCCGTTTCAATTATACCCATAAGAATATGTTCACTTTCGTCAACGAAAAATACAAGACTGGCGAAGTAAAACATATTAGTATCGTTCTGAACGACTATTTAGAAAAAACCGGAAAAGGCTATGGCTACGGTTACGGCTATGGTTATGGTTACGGTTATGGTAGTTATGGCAATTACGGAAATGGCTATCACGAGCATATAAAGCCCCCTACGCTATTGGATAGGGTGAAGAAGATTTTTAAAAGAAAGTAACATCTCCTCCAAACCCCTCTTCTAAGAGGGGTTTTTTTTACAATAAAATGTAAATTAAGATCCAATCTAGCTCCTCCCTTCGAAGGGAGGCGGGGGAGGGATGTTTTTTAGAATAGAACTTTGTTTTTAATTAAAATTCTGATTGACATCCCCCTAAATCCCCCTTCGAAGGGGGACTTTTGATACGTACAACAAAGCATACATACTGTCCGAAACTGGCTCCTCCCTTCGAAGGGAGGCGGGGGAGGGATGTTTTTCTTATATTTATCACATGGCGAACAAAATATTTCCATACAATAAGCATCTAAAGGCTATGGCAAGGGAACTCCGGAAAAATATGACCCCTTCCGAAAAGATTTTATGGAAAAGAATTCGTAAGAAATCCTTAGGAATAGAGTTTCATAGACAGGTTCCAATTTTAAATTTTATTGTTGACTTTTATTGTCATGAAATTGGTCTAGTTATAGAAGTGGATGGGAATATACACGAGCATAATTTTTTGGAGGATGCGGAACGACAAGGTAAAATGGAGGCGCAAGGACTCCGTTTTTTGAGATTTACGAATGATGAGGTTTTATACAATATGGAAAATGTAATAAGTATTATAGAACATTATATAAAAGAAAATAGTTAAAAACATCTCCCCCAAACCCCCTCTTCTAAGAGGGGGCTTTTTAATTCTTCCGACAAATAAAATTTGGATTGACATCCCCCTAAATCTCCCTTCGAAGGGGGACTTTTGATGCTTACAAGAAAGCATACATACTGTCCGAAACTGGCTCCTCCCTTCGAAGGGAGGCGGGGGAGGGATGTTTTTTTCGAGTAGAACGTTTTTTAATTAAAATTCTGATTGACATCCCCCTAAATCCCCCTTCGAAGGGGGACTTTTGATACGTACAACAAAGCATACATACTGTCCGAAACTGGCTCCTCCCTTCGAAGGGAGGCGGGGGAGGGATGTATTTAAATTTTAACGCTCCAAATTCCATGAAAACCTGTAATTTTGCCGACTAAAAGTGGCTGATTATCGAAAAAGCCCCTAAAAAATACCACCATAGCATCCACAGATGAAACAAAACCCCACAATTGCAATAATAGGCCTTGGTTATGTAGGTCTGCCGCTTGCCGCAGCATTTGCTGAAAAATATAAAGTTATAGGTTTCGATATCAATTCTGAACGTATCAGTCAATTGCAAAAAGGGATCGACAATACCCTGGAACTTTCTTCTGAAGAATTAAAGAAAGCATTGCAGCAATCCGAAACTATTGGTCTTATTGTTACGGACGATGCTTCTAAAATGGCCCAGGCAACGGTTTTTATTGTTACGGTTCCTACCCCAACCAATAAGTACAACCAGCCTGTTTTGATACCGCTTCAAAAAGCTAGTGAAACTGTTGGAAAGCTTTTGAAAAAAGACGATGTGGTTATTTATGAATCTACTGTATATCCTGGAGTTACTGAGGATATTTGTGTTCCTATCCTGGAGGAATATTCCAATTTAAAATTCAATAAAGATTTCTACGCAGGATATTCTCCAGAGAGAATCAACCCAGGCGATAAGCAACATACTGTTACCAAGATCTTAAAAGTAACCTCCGGTTCTACGCCCGAAGCTGCTGAATATGTAGACCAACTTTATGCCTCAATAATAACGGCCGGAACCCATTTGGCACCTTCTATAAAAGTAGCGGAAGCGGCAAAAGTGATTGAGAATTCACAGCGCGACATCAATATTGCTTTTGTAAATGAACTTTCTAAAATCTTTCGCCTTTTGAATATTGACACCCAAGATGTTTTGGAAGCTGCGGGCACCAAATGGAACTTTTTAAAGTTTACTCCCGGTCTAGTGGGCGGGCATTGCATTGGTGTAGATCCATATTATTTGGCACAGAAAGCACTGGAAGAGGGATACAATCCAGAGATAATCTTGGCAGGAAGACGTATGAACGATGGAATGGGCAATTACGTAGCCCAAGAAGTAGTTCGATTAATGATCCAAAAGGAATGCAAGGTTAAGGGCGGCCATGTACTCGTTATGGGTATTACCTTTAAGGAAAACTGCCCCGATATACGTAACAGTAAGGTAATTGATGTTATAGAAGAGTTGCGTAAATACAACCTCAATATAGATGTTTATGATCCTTGGGCAAAAGCTAGCGAAGTATCCAATGAATTTGGACTGCGATTGCTGACCGAAGAATCCCAACTAAAAGCAAATTATGAAGCCATTATATTGGCAGTAGGCCATAGGGAGTTTTCAGATTTTAATGTAGAAAAACACAAAGCGTCGCCTTCGGTAGTATTTGACGTAAAATCGTTTTTCCCAAAAAATTTGGTCGATGGATGTTTGTAGTTTTCGGTTCTCGGTTTTCAGTTTTCTGCTGTCTAATTATGCGGTTGTTGACGACTTTTGTATTAATAAATAAAATTTTACGAATTCCATAAAAAGTAAACCACAAAGAACACAAAGAAGGCACAAGGGGAAACTGCGAAAATATTTGTGACCTTTGTGAAACACTCAGTGTCCTCTGTGGTTAAAAGATAAATCCATAATTAACAATTAACGCTTTGCAAACTCCAAAATACCATACCACAGACCTCTCAAAACATGCTTTCCTAATAACTGGCGGCGCAGGCTTTATAGGCTCAAATCTTGTAGCTTATTTATTGGAAAACAATGCCAAAAAAGTTCGTGTGCTGGATAATCTGGCTACAGGTTTTATGAAGAATCTGGAGCCATTTCAGAATAACCCCCATTTTGAATTTCTGGAAGGAGATATTCGCAATTTGAAAACCTGCAAAAAAGCAATGGAGGGCATGGATTTCGTTTCCCACCAAGCCGCCTTGGGTTCTGTGCCACGCTCCATCAACGATCCGCTTACTTCCAATGAAGTAAACGTGACAGGTTTTTTAAATATGCTGGTGGCACAAAACGAAAGCAAAACAGTAAAGCGTATGGTGTACGCAGCTTCCAGTTCTACTTATGGCGATAGTAAGAACCTCCCAAAAGTGGAAGATACCATTGGAAAGCCACTATCACCTTATGCGGTTACCAAATTGGTGAATGAGTTGTATGCCGATGTGTTTTTCAAAACCTACGGCACCCAGACCATCGGGCTGCGCTACTTCAATGTGTTCGGCCCCAACCAAAGTCCCACGGGTGCTTATGCAGCTGTTATTCCGCTATTTATGCAGGCTTTAAAAGACGAAAAAGCACCAACCATCAATGGCGATGGCGAACAGACCCGCGATTTCACCTTTGTCCAGAATGCCGTGCAGGCAAATGTGCGTGCATTTTTTGCAAATGAGGAAGCCATAAATGAGGTTTTCAATGTGGCTTTTGGCGAAAGAATAAGTTTAAACATGCTATGGGAAAACTTAAAAAATATTTCTGGCAAAGAAGTTAAAGCCAATTACGGCCCTCCCCGCAAAGGCGATGTTCGCGATTCATTGGCAAATATTGATAAAGCACGAAAACTTTTGGGCTACGACCCTTTGTTTTCAGTAAAAGATGGTTTGAGACTTACCTGGGAGCAGTTCTGATTTGTTGTCTTGTGTCTTGTGTCTAGTGTCTAGTGTCTGTTCTCATTTTAACCCACAACTACACTTCACACTTCACGCTTCACTTTTCACGTCTCACTATTCACGCTTCACTATTCACGTCTCACATCTCACGCTTCACTTCTTAAAAAAATTAACCCCAAATGCTGTTTTAGCAGAATTTCCCCCAATTTTAACAATTTCAAAATGTTAAAGTTTAAATTCCTACAATTAATGCACTTACAGCGCAAGTAATTTTCCTACATATTTTAGCCCTTTGTCGAAAATCAAAAACTTCTTAACGAAGATTTTGAGTATTTTGTAATAAAAAGACCACAACATCAAGTATAGTTTAAAAAATTTGCTTTTTTTTAACTACTTCCATATCATTGTTTCGCCCCTTATCATAACAATTTCGTTTTAATCTAAAACATTTTTTTATGAAAAAT
>Ga0209344_10001592_pt1 | contig 28739 bp, 28 predicted proteins | sample Cruoilmetagenom6_FD_187293 | JGI IMG/M metagenome (GOLD analysis project Ga0209344, IMG submission 187293) | Oil polluted marine microbial communities from Coal Oil Point, Santa Barbara, California, USA - Santa Barbara Oil Seep Sample 6 (SPAdes)... | ecosystem: Environmental > Aquatic > Marine... | reverse complement strand
AAGATCCGGCGCGGCAGTGATGACAACTTCATCCGCCGCCACCAACATCCGGCGGGCCCAAGAAGACCAAATGTGCGGCATGTCCAAAATCACCTGTGCGGCGCTGCCGCGGGCAAGGTCGATCAGCGCATCAAAATCTTCTTCGCTCACGTCATAGGGGGTTTCGAGCGTGGCGGGGGCGGACAGCATACTCAGTCGGTCAGAGCATTTTACCAGCAGCCGATCCAGCAACATTTCATCAAGCTTGCCACCGCTTTCAAGCGCATCGGCCACGCCCTGCACATTGTCGAGGTTAAAGTTTAGCCCGGCAGTACCAAAGGGCAGATCCATATCCGCAAGGATGGTGTCGACCTCAGATTTCTGCGCCATCATTGCTGCGACGTTATGCGCAACGGTCGATGACCCCACCCCCCCCTTGGCACCGACAAAAGCGCAGGTCCGGCCTAACTTTCGGGCTTTTTCTTCTTCGTACAACCGCGTGACGGCGGCAATTAACGTCGGGCCTTCGACAGGGGTCACAAGATAGTCGCTGATCCCGCAGTCGAGCAAGGCACGGTAAAGACCCACATCATTCGATGCGCCGATCACGATGACCTTTGTGTCGGGGTCGCAAACGGCAGCAAGGCGACCAAGCTCCTCTAACAAGAGATCACCTGGAACCCGACGCTCAAGGATAATCAAGTCAGGGCTGGTTTTGGTCTTGTAGCGGGCCAGTGCAGATTTCCAGCCGCCCATTTCCGCTTCAACGGTCGCCCGCATCATACGCCGATCAAGTGCTGCGTCTTCGACGGCCCTGTGCAATTCAGGGCTTTCACAAAATGCTGCGATCCTGATTTTCGGAACGGGGCGATTGTCCAAGACGTCGGTCAAAGCTGGCTTTGGTTCATGCATCGTTGAGATCAAAGTCATCGCGCTGCTCCTTAGTTAATCTTGGCAAGACGGCCATTGCCGCTGCTGATGATATGAACGGTCCGCTCGCTTTCGCTTGCAACGATCTGAATATCGGAATTATCAGCGGCAGAGCGCAGGGACAGGGACAGCGTGCCATTGGCCTCGGCGGCTGAGACGACCTCAACCTGTTCTGGCGCAAGCTCAAGCGTCGCTGTCTTGGCAGACGCGACAGCGTTAGCCTCGGGCGCGCTGGTTTGCTGATCGATGGCCAGAACCCGGATGTTTGTGACCACGGTCCGAGTAAAGCCGTTGCTCCCACTTCCGGTAACTGTTGTGTGCAGAACATCGACACGATCATCCGGCAAAATAAATCCGCCTGCCGTGCTTTCCGATGTGATTTTAACCGACACAGCGCGTTTCCCCGGAGAGAGCAGCGCGGAAAGGTAGCCGTTGTTCGATGCGCTGATTTTTTCGCGGCGCAACGGTTCACCGGCAAGAATGGAGGTCCGCATCAGTTTCCCAGTGGCCTCTTCAATCGCGTCAGGCTGGGCCGAGCGCAGGATGAAACCCTCGTGCACCGCTTCCTTGGGCCAGGATTTCCATTCAAGATCACCCGCCTCAAGCCGCTGGCGCTGCATGAGGTCTGACGCGGCCGTGAGCACCTCGGCACGTTCGGATGTTACGGATGGGGCCGTCATGATCATTTGATTGGTCTGCGGTTTATCCATAGTGGTGAGATACGCGGCACCGCCACCAGTGGTGAGCGACAGAGCCAGAACGAGCAGGCGGGAAATAGGCATATCAAAAGTCCTTCTTTTCCGGTTCAGGCGACGAGCGCGAACCAATGTGTTGTCGGGAGTGCCAAAAGCGCGCCAGGGGCGATGGCCAGCGCGTAGGGCAGTGCGATTTGACGCGATTGCAGACGCAAGATCCACGTCTGCCCAGCAACAGCTGCTGGCAGAGGGATCGCGCGTACCATCAGGATTGCGGCCGCGAGCAGTCCGCCAATCAGCATTGTATATAGCATGAAAAGTAGCGCGCCTTCGGGGCCGAGCCAGACAGCAGCAGCGGCGACAAGCTTTGCATCACCGCCGCCGATCACCCCGAATGCAAAGAGCGTAAATGTGGCAACCAAGCAGAGTGCGCCGGTCCCGATGCCTTGCGCGAACTCTATAACCCCAAATCCCGCGAGGGGCGCGAATACAACGAATCCTGCGACGAGGATGAGAACGAGGCGGTTACGGATCGTGAGCGTCGCCGCATCCTGCAGGGCCGCATAGATCATCGCAGCGATAAAGAAGAACAGGGCGAGGGAGGCAACAATCTGAGAAAACATGCGAATACTCTTTCAATGGGCGCTGGCGGGGGGATGTGGATAATGCCCGCGTAACAAGAGTATTTGTAACATGCGGCCATCTCACCGCTCAATTCAGCCGCATGGCCTATGCCTTGGGCGAGGGGGATTAGGCCATTTGGCCTAGTGCGATTGGCCGGGAAGGGTGATTCGCCCGGGAAAAATCACGCTTGAAACGAGGGCGCCACATGCGCGGCCCTTAAAAATAGGGGCTTTGGCTGCGTTCCGGCCTAGCCGGGTGGCATAGGCCATCAGGCCGAATTTATTCCGATTCGAGTTGAACTTACTAATGGTAGCACGCCGATCATGGCGGACTTCAGACGTTCAGGCTGCCATGACGCCGGGACATATTAACAGATACAAACGGAAGGGAATTACCCATGAAAAATCTTATCACACGTTTCCAGAACGACGAATCCGGTGCAACTGCGATTGAGTACGGCCTAATTGCTGCGCTGCTTTCGGTTGCAATTATTACTGTTCTCACGACTGCCAGCGGGCATCTGGTAACCCTTTGGACGGCAATTTCCACTGCATTAACAAGCGCCGCAACTTAATCGGTCGCAAGTTATCTGGATGGAGGGCCGCTGCCCTCCATCCCTCCATATCAAATTTGAACGGAAGTACGGTCATGTTCGGCAAAAGGCAGGCCGCTCCGAATGCCGCGGTCAATAACAACCTGAAACAACTTTCTCAGCCAGCTACCCAGCACAATACGGGCCAGGCGAATTTAGACGAAACCCGCAGGTCTTCTACACTGGTCACGCAACCGGGACGAAAGTCCAAGGAATATTACGATCTCAAAGCATCTGTATTCTCTGCTTTGGTTGAGACAATTGACGTCTCTCAGCTTACAACAGTCGATACGACATCCGCACGAGCCAGCGTCCGCAGCGTCGTCGTCGATATTATCGCGGCGCGCAAGGTCGTTCTGTCGTCCTCAGACCAGGAAGATTTGCTCGAAGATATTTGTAACGATGTACTCGGTCTTGGCCCGCTTGAGCCACTTCTGGCCCGCGACGAAATTACCGACATTATGGTCAATGGCCCTGATCAAGTTTACATCGAGGTCAATGGCAAGGTGCAGGAAAGCGGTGTGCGCTTTCGCGACGCCGATCAGCTGCTTAACATCTGCCAAAAGATCGTAAGCCAGGTTGGCCGCCGGGTCGATGAAAGCTCCCCGATTTGCGATGCACGTCTGTTGGACGGGTCGCGCGTCAACGTTATTGCCCCCCCGCTTGCCGTCGACGGTGCCACCCTGACAATTCGTAAGTTTGCCCGCGAACGGCTGACGCTCGATCAACTGGTGCGTTTCGGCTCAATCACCCCTGAAGGGGCCGAGGTGCTGAAAATTATCGGCCGGGTTCGCTGCAACGTATTGGTTTCCGGCGGCACAGGTTCGGGCAAGACGACGCTGCTGAACTGTCTCACCCGCTATATTGACGAGGGCGAGCGGATCGTCACTTGTGAAGATGCAGCTGAACTGCAACTCCAGCAGCCCCATACCGTACGGCTTGAAACACGCCCCCCCAATATTGAGGGTGAGGGCGAGATTACCATGCGACAGTTGGTCAAGAACTGCCTGAGGATGCGCCCCGACCGCATTATCGTCGGTGAGGTGCGTGGTACGGAAGCCTTCGATCTGCTTCAGGCCATGAACACCGGCCACGATGGCTCAATGGGGACGCTGCACGCGAACTCGCCTCGTGAGGCGATCTCCCGTCTTGAATCAATGATTACGATGGGTGGCTTTAACCTGCCAGCGCGAACCATTCGTGAAATGATATCAGGTTCAATCGACGTCATTGTACATGCCATGCGCATGCGCGACGGCACCCGTCGCATCACCCATGTCACCGAGGTGCTGGGGATGGAAGGCGACGTAATCACCACCCAGGATCTCATGCTGTACGATGTGCAGGGCGAAGACGCCGATGGCAAGTTGATTGGCCGCCACGTCTCTACCGGCATCGGACGCCCGGCCTTTTGGGACAGGGCGAAATACTACGGCGAAGAAAAACACCTCGCCGATGCGCTCGACGCCGCTATCGCACCCGCAGCCTGAAGGAGGCATGAATGCTCGCCACTGCCCATCCGATCCTCATCTTTCTTCTCGCTGCGCTGACCGTTGGCGGTTTGCTTTGGTCCGTGTTCCAGCCGCGTCTCGATGGAGGAAGCCGTGCAAGCGACAGGCTTGGCGCTGTTATAAATGGCCCATCGGTAGCTGTCAGCGGTGCGCTGAAAGATAGGGCCCGTAAAAAGAGTGTTGATGACGTTTTGCAAGAGATGGCTGAGCAGGAGGCCGGGATAAACGGCAAGAAGAAGCCGTCATTAAAGATGCGGATTAGGCAAGCTGGGCTAAACTGGTCACGGCGCACCTTTTTCCTTGTAGGGCTGACCGCCGGAAGCATCAGCTTTGCCGTTGCCACAGCATTCTTTGGAATCACCCAGATCCCAGCCGCTGGTTTTGGTGTCGCCGCGATGCTCTTGTTTCCTAATTTTGTCGTAAACCGTCGGCGCAAAAAGCGACTAGAGCGGTTTATTACCGAACTTCCCGATGCGATCGACGTGATTGTGCGGGGCGTCAAATCTGGCCTCCCGCTCTCTGATTGCCTTAAGGCGATTGCAACGGATGCCGGCGAACCGGTCAGAAGCGAATTCAAGGCTATTGTCGATGACCACTCTATGGGCATGACCCTAGCTGACGCAGCGGCGCGATTACCGGAAAGAGTGCCGGTGCCAGAAGCGACATTCTTCGCAATTGTTATCGCAATTCAGAGCCGAAGCGGCGGCAGCCTGTCAGAGGCGCTAGGAAACCTGTCGAAAGTCGTGCGCGAACGTAAGAAGATGAAAAACAAAATCCAGGCCATGAGTGGCGAAGCCAAAGCCGGTGCATCGATTATTGCCGCTCTTCCATTTTTTGTTGCCGGTTCGCTGGCCGTCATCGCACCAGAGTACATCTCCCTGCTCTTTGACCATCTAATCGGCAACATCATCATCGCCGTATCCGCATTCTGGATGCTGATGGGAGTGCTGGTGATGCGCGCTATGATCAACTTTGACTTCTAGAGGCTTAAGATGAACCTAGATCTCCTTTTGCAGACATATGATGAACTGGCCATCAGCCTTTTGGCGGCTTCGGCTGTTGCCAGTGGGATCATGGTTGCGCTTTGGCCTTATATTGCGGGGGATGCGCTTGAACGTCGGATGCGATTGGTTACCGACGAGTCAGAACGGCTCCGTGTGCGCGAAAGAGCGCGGCTGCAGGCCACCGGCAAGCTGTCGTTACGGCCAGAACCTAAAAAACTATTCAAAGATATTGTCGAACGGTTTGGTCTGGCGCAACAGGCCAAAGATGGCGCCACACGGCGCCGTTTGCGGATGGCCGGGTTTCGGGGGGACGGGCCTCTTATGGCCTATCTCGCGCTGCGGCTGCTGGTGCCGCTTGGGCTGGCGGCCTTCGCGGCGTTCTATCTCTTCGTGCTTATCGATTTAGACAAGCCTTTCGTGGTGAAATGGGGAATTACGGTCTTCACCGCTTGCATCGGGTATTTTGGCCCTGCGCTTTACGTAAAAAATCTGATCGACAAGCGGCAAAAGGCAATGCGGCAGGCATGGCCCGACGCCCTCGACCTGTTGTTGATCTGTGTGGAATCCGGGATGAGCATCGAAGGCGCGCTGCGCAAGGTATCTTCTGAAATTGGGTCGCAATCTGTGGAATTGGCTGAGGAACTGAGCCTTACCACAGCAGAGATGTCCTATCTTGCGGACCGGCGCAAAGCTTTCGAGAATCTGGCGGAGCGCACTGGTGTGGACAGCATCCGGCAGGCAGTGACAACCCTCCTGCAGGCAGAGAAACACGGCACATCATTGGGGCAGTCTTTGCGCGTTTTGGCGCAGGAAAGTCGCGACACACGGATGAGCCTTGCTGAAAAAAAGGCGGCGTCGCTCCCCCCAAAGCTGACCGTGCCGATGATTGTCTTTTTCCTGCCCGTTCTGTTCGGCGTGATCCTGGGGCCGGCGATCATTCAGGTAATGGCCCTCTAGTCGTTTCGTAAAGGAACCCTCTATGTTCAAGTCTCGTATAAAAGCGTTCTGCGCAGAGCAAAGCGGCGCTGTGATCATTTACGTCAGTTTGGCTATGCCGGTCTTGATCGGCGGCATGGGGCTTGGCGCCGAAACCGGTTATCGCTACTACAACCAACGTTTGTTGCAACATGCAGCCGATTTCGCAGCACACACCGGCGCGGTTCGCAAATTCAAGGGCGACGCGAAGTCCGAGATCGACGCAGCCGCCCTGAATGTGGCTGTAGCCTCGGATTATGACAATTCCGTCGGAACGATCAGCGTCAATGTTCCCCCGCAACAAGGCGCTTTCACCGGCGACACCACGGCTGTCGAGGTCATTTTGGCTGAGACCCGCCCAAGGCTGCTGTCGGCTATTTTCTCAAACGAGCCGATTGTCATTGCAGCCCGTGCGGTGGCCGCCGCAACGAACCTGGGCCAGCCGGGCTGTATCCTTGCGCTGTCGGAAACGGCACCCGGGGCTGTGACCGTCACCGGGAGCACGAATGTCACACTGACCAATTGTGCGGTGGCTTCGAACTCAACTGCGTCAAACTCGTTCAATATGTCAGGACTTGGCAGCTATTTAACGACCGATTGCGTCTCAACCAGTGGGGAGTCGGATACCACCGATCACCTGACTTTAACGGCTTGCGATGCGCCAGAGGATCACGCAGCGCCCGTCGCCGACCCTTATTATTGGGTCGCAGAACCTAATGCATCTGCCATCCCTTGCCAAACCACCTATAACAATGGCCACGTCGGCACGCCGAATGCGACGACCAACGTAACGCCAACCGAAACCTGGACCCATGCAAGCGGGGAAGTGCTTTCTGTCATGCGCTTTTGCAATGGGCTCGATGCGAAAGGGGTCGTCAACTTTGCGCCGGGTCTCTACATTGTGGAGGGTGGCAGATTGCGGTCCAGCGGCACGAATGCGGCGGAATTTAATGGTGCAGGCGTAACCTTTTACTTTGGATCGGGCGGCTCGATGGACATCGGAGCGAACACGACACTGACCCTGTCCGCTCCGACGACCGGACCCTACGCGGGCATTTTGTTTTTCGGAAGCCGGACAGGCGGTGTGCCCCATTCAATCCAAGGCACTGCGGCCTCTGTCACGGAGGGCGCAATTTACATGCCGGATTCCGAATTGACCTATACCGGCAATTCAGCTTCCGTCGATGGCTGTACACAGATTATCGCCAACACGATCGTTCTGACCGGCAATTCGGATCTGGGCGTCGATTGTTCCGACGACAATGTCGAAGAGATCACCATCGGTCAGCTGATCCACTTGGTTGAGTGAACGTCCGCACTGTGCGGGGGGAGGCTCTGCAGGGGGCGGGCTGGTGATAATTCGGAACGGTCTCTTTCGTCTTGCCAACGAACAATCCTCGGATCACAGCCCCGCAGCGGTATCGCCAAGGTTAATTTGGTGACCTAGCGGCTAGGCAGAAGGGCGTTGATCAGCCGATTTGCTGAAATTCATCGGCTCTGCTTGGCCGGCAGCATTTGGCACGAGATTGACCGTCGCGGCCTCCCTTACAGCAGAAAAAGCTTCTTCGATGTCGGTGCCATTGCGACAGGCGTCTTCAAGCTGCAGGCAGGAGTCAGCAAGCGCTGCGTGGCCCAGTATGCTTGCCAATGAGATGATATCATGCGCGCGGCTGGCCAGGTCATGGCGGTCGTGCATTGCGGCGGACGCGGCAAAGGTTTCATGAAGCCGGCGGCGTAACTCAGCGGTCATGGAAACGACCTGTTGCTCTCCAAGGAGCTGAAGGGAAGAGCTGTCCGCCTCTTTGCCGGTATGATCTAACATGGCCCCCTCCGGCGAAGTGGACGGGTCCGACATCCGCAGGCATGCCGCGACCTTTTCGAGCAAGTCGTTCTTTTTAAAAGGCTTGGCGACATGATCGTTCATTTCCGCTTCGGCGAACTGTTTGATCTGATGTGGCAGAACATTCGCTGTCAGCGCGATGATCGGCACGTCAGCGGCGGGTGTTTCCAACGCACGGATCTGTCTTGTGGCGGTCAAACCATCCATGACGGGCATCTGCAGGTCCATCAAAACGACATCGTAATCGTTGGCCTGCACCATCCTCAATGCTTCAGCGCCATTTTCAGCAACGTCGACGTCATGGCCATATTTCCGAAGCATTTCCAGCGCAATATCCCTGTTAAATTCAAGGTCTTCGACAAGCAAAACCCGACCTTTGACAAAGTCGCATGCGGGCGGGTTGAATTTCTCCAAGGTCACGGGGCACATGGGCTGCGCAGGGAGGCGGCAAGGCACCGTGAACCAGAATGTCGACCCCCCGGTTCGACGGCTGTTTACGCCGATTTCACCGCCCATAAGGCCAGCAAGGCGTTTGGATATCGCCAGCCCAAGTCCGGTGCCTTCAAAGCAGGACATTTTCGAGCGTTCAACTTGGTAAAAGCGCTCAAACAGCAGTTCTACATCGTCTTCAGCGATGCCAATGCCAGTGTCGTGGACCGAAAAGCGGATGCAGGGACCGGACACCCGGTCGACCTTATCAACAACAAGCTGCACGCTACCCTCTGCGGTAAATTTGCAGGCGTTGTTCAGCAAGTTGAGCAGGATTTGCCGGATACGGGTTTCGTCCCCCTCAAAGATTTCCGGCAGGTCGGGGGCAAGTTCCACATCTAGTTGAAGGCCCTTCTTCTCTGCCTCGTTAGAGATAATGGATGTTGCGTTGTTGATGAGCGGCAGAAGCGCCAAGGGCTGCAAATCCACACTGAGCCGACCTGCCTCAATCTTGGAAAAGTCGAGAATATCATTCACCGTTGATAACAGCGCCGCCCCTCCGAACTGCATGCGTTCCAGATAGCGCCGTTGGCTTCGGGTAAGGCGGGTGTCGGCCAACAGGTCCGAGTATCCAATGATGCCATTCAGCGGCGTGCGGATCTCGTGGCTCATGGATGCTAAAAATTCCGTCTTGGCATTGCTGGCTTCTTCAGATCGGCGAAGTGTATCTTCGATTGATCTATGCACGATCTGCAATTCCCGCATCGTCCGGCCCCGCAGCCGGACATAGGCATAGCCCGTGATCACCATCGTGACCATCAGCAGCAAAAGAAGCGTAAGGAGGTTGTTGATTAATTGCTCCTGGACGACAATTCGCGCTCTTTGTCCTTCAGCAAATGTTGTTTCAGCCACCTCTAGGTTCGACAGGTCGTCCAACGGCTCCGCATTGGTGAAGGGCAAATCAGCGGCAGCGTCGGACGCAGGCGCGGGGCTACGCCCCTGTGATCCGGCTAACAGGTTAGACTGTCGAGCGGGCAGGGGCGCCGGTTGCTCAAGCTGATTTTCCGTGCCGCTCTGACCCGTCGTTAATCCTCGGCCAATCTTGGTGATTTCAATTACCACAAGAAAGGCCAGTAGGATCAACAATGCCGTCAAGATCGCCGAGAACATCATCGTGCGCTCAATCATGCGCAGACCATAGGTTCTCAGGAGCTGTTGGCCCGAAGCCGGGGTGCTCACTTTGTCATCCGAAAAGCTGCGCGCCAATTACGGCGGTGGCGGATCGGCTATCAGTGCCCAAATTGCGGAACAATGCGGACAGGTGCACTTTGACAGTGCCTTCGCAAATAGAAAGGGTTCGGGCGATTTCCTTGTTTGATTTTGCTTTGACAAGCAGACGTAGGATTTCCTTCTGGCGCGGGGTCAGGCTTTTGAGCGCGGACTGATCTGTACTTTCGCCAGTGCCTGCTTCTTCGCCCTCAATTTCCGAAACGAGAGGCGGCACATAGACTTGCCCGTTCAAGATCATCGCCAGTGCATTGCGAATGGACGGTGCCCCGAGGCTCTTGGGCACATACCCGTGCACGCCGTTATTCAGCGCGAGCAAGACATCGGAACGGCGTCCTGAACCGGAAATTATTGCGATCTTTTTCTCAGGAAAATTCTCGCGAACGGCGCGCAAACTTGCCGCGCTTTCCATGCCGGGCATCGCGAGGTCGTATAGAGCGAGTGATATATCATCCCTTGATTGTAAGTAAGCCAACGACTCCTCAAAGGAGGTTGCCTCGATAACTGTTGTGAAGCCAAGGTGCTTTTTCAGGATCATTCCCAGAGCCATGCGAAAGAATTCGTCGTCATCAGCAATCAGGGCGACCATTTCGCCTTTGTTTGAGTTTTTTTGTTGGGAAGTTGCCTCGTTAAAATCTTCTGTCTGGAAATCTACGTTCTGTGCGCGAAAAGAGCGAATATTCGCGCATGAATATGTCTGGTCTGCGGCAATCATAGTTTTGTCCCCCCGGACGGTCAGCGCTCGGCAGAAAAGCGCTAATTTAAGCTAAACATGTACCAAAAAATCGGTAAAATACCTGAAAAATAAAAGTCCTATCCAAAATTTCGGTCATTAAGTTTTGTACCATAATTCGGCCGTTCTCTCATACAGAATCGTGTATTGCCGCACTTCCGTCATAAAAAAGCCGGGTTTCTCAACCCTTAAGCGTGATTCATGCGAATGAATTGCAACTCAAGGTGGACGATGAGAGATTTGCTGGTTGAAATTTACGATTTGGAAATCTTTATCGCTCGAAGTACCGCGAATCGATTTGGCTGATCTTCAGATCTGTTTAGCTTTCTGCTGTAACCTCCTAAAGACAGGCCAATACTAACCCACGCGGGTGGTTCTCAGGTTCTTTTGCAGACAGCAAAGTCTGCTATCCGGCGAAGATCCGATCAAACACCGCCAAGGCGCCGCTTTGAGTAAATGTGCCGTCGGCCGAGCGTGGCCAAAGGGACGCATCGTCTCTGCGGATGGTTTGGACGACCATGAGGGATATAGATGTGGTGCCGGACGCCGCAGCCACGGGTAGGCGGTGATTGCCCTCTTCGATTTGCCAGCGCAAGTTGCCATCCTTGAGCAGCGCGTTGGCTTTAATAGGCGCTTGCGGATCAAATGACCCAAACCCGCAGTTCTGAACGGATTGCAAAAGGTTCACGATGCGCTTGGTTTCCAGGTCGAGTTTGGCCGTGCTCCAAGGGCCAAAGGCCGTGAGTCCGTCGCCAACGCCCAGTTTCACTCCGTACTGACGGCCTGCTTCTTCCATCGCGACATTTCGGCCTTTTACCGTTTGGGCAACCGTGCGCGGCGACCAAGGTAAGAGACAGGCATGTGGGGGCTGGCTGGCAAGACCGGGGGCTTCAGCTTCGGAAAGGTTGATGGCCTCCAAGGCAGATGCAGGTTGGAAGGCGCAGCTGGCCTCGTCAAGCACGGTACGAACGCGCGTCCATCTGTCGGTCTCGTCTCGCGCTTCGAGCCCCGCTTTGGCAGCCCGCAGGAAAGGGTGCGCTTCAGTGAAGGGCAGGCCCAGCACGCTGAGGCCGCGCGCATCGGATATATCTGCGTCAACAATGAGTGATCCGCGATATTCCGGGAGGTAATCCGCGGTGACAGGATGGGTTAGCCATGCAGGTTGTCTACGCCCGGACTTCGGAACGCGCCGCAGTTCTAGTCCGAAATTGCCAAGTATGCGTTTGACCTGATAGCGCAATTTCATTCGGTCTCATCCGTTAGCTATATCTGGACAGTTCTTAGTCCCGGGGTCTGCAAGGCTGGCTGCGCTAGTCGGTTGGCGGCAAGAACCCCGAGGAATGCACTGATTGCGATCCATTCCACAAAGTTCATATGCCCCGCATCTCCGGAAAGCCAGACCCGGAACAGCGGCACCAGCGGCAGAACGGCAACCCACTCAGGCTTCAGCGGAAGGGTCCACGCGGCAGGCCGCATCAGGATTTGCGCGACAAACCGCGCCCAGGTAATGAGCAGGCCGATGTAGAAAAATGTTACCAAGATGAATGCAAACAACCCCGCGTGCATCCATGCCCCGACAAAGAGGTTGTGCACGGGATGGCCGTCGATCTCGGCATAGCCGGACCCTGTCCAGATGGCCGTTTCAATACGTCCAAAGGCCCAGCCTAACTGGTCGAACCGCGACCCTGCGGAAGCATCTGTAAAGCTGAACCGATCGGCAAGCGTAGACATCAATGCGTTGTCCGAGGTGGCAAATAGGACCAACCCAGTGACGGCAATCGCAGTTATCAAAATAGCCCCAACGCTTCTTGCCAGCGAGATCTGGCCCCGGCGGGTCAGGGAAATGATCCCCGCCAGTGGGAATGACAAAAGTGCCATAAGCAGCACTGATCTTGTGTTCAGCATGATCAGCAACCCGAGGATCAGCAATGACAAGATCACGCCGATACGGTCTCGTCCATTGGTTTGGTGGCCCGCGCGAAACAGGACGCCTGCTGTGAAGACGGCAGAGGCGAGGGCGTTTTTGGCGGCAGCACCGACGGCGGCTGCGTCTTCGCCGCCTGCTGCGTTAAAGACCCGGCGGAAAAACCCGTAGATAATAAAATCGAGATCGCCTGAGGTGATAAAGCGTAGGATCGCGTCTAACCAACTGAGGCCGACGCGGCGGGCCAAGACCTCAATCACGATGACGGTCAGCAAAATACCGCAAGCGGCAGCGCTGCGTAGCAACCTGCTGCGATCATGGTCAACGGCGATCCATGCCGCGCAGGCCAGAGCCGTGACGCTAAAGAAGATTTGCCGAAACGGCATGCCCTGTGCCTCTGACCCCGCAAGCGACACGATGAGCAGCGGCAGATAGAGCGCGTAAGCCGCAAGCCATATTCCATAGTGGCGCAAAATGGCTGTCGCGCCGAAATAATATGCAGGGGTGATGGCCGCGACCCCAATGAGCGCGAGCGCGGCGATGTAGGGGAGGTTCACGCTAAAGCCGCCTAACTGGACAGACTCGACCCAGCCAAAGGGCATCAAAGTAATGACCCAAAAGAGGGGATGTGTCAGCAGGCGGATCATCTCTCTTTGCCAAGCAGGGCCGGTGCTGCGGCCACCCATAGAAACAGCAGCCGGAATACCGCCACGATCAGAACCGAAAGCCCCGCGCCGTTAATTCCAAATCGGGGTACCAATTGGGTCAATAGGACAAGGCCCAGACCGAGAGACAGAAGTTCATAGGTCAAAAATAGTTTGAACCGTCGGTCCGCATGTATGAGCGCCTGCGGCACGATGCCGAATAGCTTGGTCACTAAAGCGAATGAGATGAGCATTAAAAGTGGGAACCCAGCCCCGAAGGGGGCCCCAAAGATGGCGATCAGCACGGGTTCGCCAAGCAGGTAAACCAAGATGACACCTAGAAGGGAGATGCAAAGGGCGGCCAGCAACAGGGGGCGCGTAATGGCGATAAGCTCTGCGGCGTTGGCGCGTTCCAGTCGGATATGCGCGAAATGGCCGAGAAGCGCTTGGTTGACTGCATTAATCACCATTGTGCCCGCCTGCATAAAATAGGCGATGACCGTGTAGATTCCGACTGCGGCCAAACCAAAGTAGCTGCCCAGAACCAGACGGGGCAGGTTGTTGGCGATTGCATTCAGAAAACCAGACAGGGAAAGTGGCAAGTTTACCACTGCGAGTGCGCGCATCGCTTGTAAGTGGAAGCGCGGAGGGGCCAGGCGCGCGTTCAGCAATCGGCTGGCCAAGGGGTAGTCATGAAAGATGAGCACCGCAGACCAGACAACAAGCTGCGCTGAAAAGGCGCCGGCGGCCGGGGCGCCTGCTGCGAGCAACAGGGCAAAGATGACCGCGCTGATCCAGCCCCGCAGGGCAAGCGACCGCGCAACGAGCTTCATACGGCTTTGCAGTTGAAAGGCGCCGTAGCAAACCATTGAGAGGGACTCGACTGCCTTTTGTGCCGCGATGATTACGAGCAAGGGACGCGCGGTATCGGACTCTAACAGCATCGGGCCAAGGGTAACACAGGTGATAAGACCCAAAATGCCGGTTACAATTGCCAAGCCGACATAGTCTTCAAAGGCAAAGTCCCGGCTTGCATCGGTCGCAAGACCGACCTGCAGCCCCATGTTTGCCAAAAGGAAGACTGGCGTCGCGACTGCCATCGCAAAGCCAAAAGCACCCGTGGCCTCAATGCCTTCAAAGCGTGCCAGAGCCGCGAGGACAAGCATTTGGGACAGCACATAGCTCACCTTGCCGCCAACAGAATGGAGGATATTTGCGCGGGCAGTTGTTGGTTTGGGAGAGTGCGGCACAGTCAATGAGACGTCCTTGGTAACATGCGATGGCACAGGTCAGGTGGCCGATTGACTGGTTAGGACCGATGCCTGCAAGTCTGGACGGTGCAGCTTGGGCGCGGGCGCGGTCATGCTATCCGGCCGATGTTCCCGGCGTCGCCCTTCTTGGCCTCAGCCGCGCGCCGCATGTCGTACAGCTTGGCCGACGATCCGTAGGTCGAGGCAGAAGAACTGCCAATGCGCCATTGACCAGCATCGTTTTCGAAATCGACGTGATTGAGGACAAAACCCGAAATCTTATCGGCGGGCAGTTGTTTGAGCGTACCGCGCAGATCGCTTCGGCTGCTTTTTTGTACGTCGAGTACCAAGGCCACATGGCTGCATTCTTCGGCAAGGATATTGCAGTCGGCGAGATTTGCGACTGGGGGGGCGTCAATAACGATCAGGTCATAGGTCTGCCGGGCGCTGCGCACGAAGCGACCCAGGGCGGGGCTGGCGAGGCAATCCGCGGGCTGTCTGCCGTTAAGGTCGCCTGCGGGTACGATGCTTAGGCCGCTTGTGTCTGCTTCTTCTTCGGGGTGCCATTCGCCGCCCATAAGGATGTCGCAGAGCCCTTCGCCCTCGTCGATGTCATAGAGGTCGGACAGGCCAGCAAAACGCAGATCCGCGTCAACCAGCAGAACGCTCTGACCGCTGGCGGCAGCGGATTCAGCAACAGAGGCCGCGACCGAGGTCTTGCCTACATCTTCGCCCGCCGAGGTGATGAGGACAACCGGCGCCCAACTGCCTGCCGTGTCCTGTGGCGCTCTGAGGCCAAGGTTCTGACGCAGGACCGAGATGGCTTCGCTGTAAGGCGAGTATGGCTCGTTTCGCAACATGTCGCGCGGCACGCGGTTGCCGGTCAGGGCGGGCAGGGCAGAAAGCACTTTGACGCCGGTTAGCCGTTCAATTTGATCGGTGGAGGTGAATTCATCAGAAAGCGCTTCGCGGCTGAGCTTGAGCACCAGTGCCACGGCGACACCGACGAGAAAGCTGAGAACCACAAAGACTTTCGTCAGCGGATAGATCGGGAAAATCGGCAAAGATGCCGAGCTGATGACCTGCGTCCCGCTGGTGGCAAAGGTGCTCAACTCATTCGCGACACCTGCATTGTTCAGGTATCTTTCATAGCGCAAGCGGTAGGCGTCGGCCACGCGCTGCAACTCGTTGAGCCCCATCGTGCTCTGGGTTTGTTGCCCAGAGCGGCCCCCGGCTTGGTCCAATGCTTCGGTCAGAATGCGAATGCGGTTCTCCAGCGACTGGATTTCGTTGAGCAGCGCCTCAGTAACGCGGGCCACCTCGGCGTCTAGCTGTTCTTGGGTCAAAGCGATTTGGCGCTGGATCTGGGTCAGCCTTGCGTTGCCGGGAAGGCCGATCTGCTCGGCTTCTTGCTCGCGCATTTTCAGCGACAGGAGCGATTCCCGCAGGGACATGACAATGGTTGAATTCTGGACCTGCGACAGGCTCGTCAGGTCGCCATTTTCGCCACGTATCTGCTCAAACCGTTCATAAGAGGCGCGCTTTTGGGCCAGATCGGCACGGGCACGGATCAGTTCGGCGCTAATTTCCGTCAGTTGTTGATCGCTTACGCTGGCGGTATTTGCATCGCCGACCAGATCGTTGACAATGCGGTAGGCTGTCACCGCGCGTTCGGCTTCATTCAATTTCGCACGCAATTCTTCTGAGCGCGCGTCGATCCATTCACTCAAACGGCGCGCCTCGGCCTCGCGACGATCAAGGCGCAGATCGATATAGGTATCTACCAAAGCGGCGGTGATCTGCTGCGCCAACTCAGGCTTGAGGGCACGGACGCTGATGGTCACGACATTGGTATCGCCTTCGCGTCTTACGCTGAGCGCTTCTTTCAAGACACGCAAGGCGGTTCGCTGGCCGGTATCGCCACCGACGGCAGAGGTTGCGGGCTGACCGGGGATAAACCCTTTGGCCCAATTAATCGCGCGGCGCAGTGGGCTGGGGGCTTGGGTCTGAAAGGAAGGCTCGCTTAGCAATTCGGCCCGGTCAATCACGCCAAGCAAAGTGTCGTCTGCGCGCAGCAGCAGCACCTGACCGTCGACATAGCCATTGTCTGCCCGCATCTGTGACGGTTGGTCGACCTCAATCGGGCTGGTCACGGGGCGTTCGATCATGATCTGTGCCGAGCTTTTGTAAATGCGGTCCATCCGTTGGGTCAGGACCAGAGCGATTGTCGCAAACAGAATGCCGAGCCCAAGCATCAAAACTGCGCTGCGTCGGATGAGTGAAAGCGCCTCTCGCAGCGCGGTGCCGAAGGACGGCTCATCATCACGGGAAAACTCAGTTTGGGAAAAGGGGACGAGATGTTTCATGAGCCAGTCCGTTTCAGGACGACGCCTGCGGTTTGCAGCATAAGCCTAATATCAGTCATCAAACTGATTTTCTTGACATAGGCGCAATCCATCTCGACCCGCTCTGCATAGGTTGTCGTGCCGCGGCCATGCACCTGCCATAATCCGGTCAAGCCGGGCCGCGCCGCCAGATACAGCGAAAGGGCCGTGCCGTAATGGTGTAGTTCCTTGCGGGTCACAGGGCGCGGGCCGACCATGCTCATCTCACCGCGCAAGACGTTGATCAGCTGTGGCAATTCGTCGATGCTCGATTTTCGCAGAAACTCGCCCACCCGCGTGATGCGAGGGTCGAAGGTGAGTTTTTGTGCTTTCTTCCATTCCTGCGCTGCGATGCTGTCGGTTCTAAGCATGAACCTAAGGGCGCGTGAGGAGTCCTTGCGCATGGTGCGGAATTTCCAGCATTTGAAGACGCGGCCCCCTTGGCCAACCCGTTCGTGCCCAAAGAAAGGGGTGCCGTCGGTGATCAGGATGAACAGCGCAAGCGGCAGAACAATGGGGGTTACGGCGAGCAGCAGCAGGGTTGCTGCAACCACGTCGATCGCGCGCTTGCCAAAGGAGGCGTAAAGGCGCTGCCCAGCTCCAAGATGCGGAGTGGGCGCGACGAAGTTGGCAGCATCGAGCATGTTTTCGAAACGGTTGTAAGACACTTGTCCCCCGGAGATCAGACCCATACAGCATCTCACCCCCCCAGGTTACCAGCCGCACGCCACATTCATGACACCTTAACGCCTTAATCCGGTGGAGGGTAGATATTACAAGTTGAATCAAACGGCTAGCTGACGAAATTTAGGATACAGTCCGGAACGGCTGGCGGAATTGTCGCTGGCGGCTGCACAATACACCGACTAGAGTAAATTGTATGCAGATCATTAATCTTTTAAAATCACTTTTATGGCTCTGAACGGCGCATCGACCGGCGCGCCCGATTCGTTGGCCCGTCCCCGCATACTTAGTGTTTGTGAAACCGCGCTTGGAGGCGTTGGCCGTTATCACGAAGGTCTGCGCCAGCTACAAGACCACGGATTTGATCTCGCAATCCTTCTGCCCGACAAGGACGCAAAAATCCTGCGTCCGGGTAACGATTTGATACCGTTTCGCCGCGACCGCCGCAGCGTGATGGCCATCACCCGTCTGTTGCGCGCCTTTTGGGGCGCGCGCCGAAACTTTCGGCCTGATCTGTACCTGTTCAATAGCACATTTTCCCTCTTCCCGCTGCTGGCCCTTAGGCTGGCGGGCGACAAGACCCCCGCGATCTACTGCGCGCATTGTTGGGCGATCAGCAATTACAGCGAAAGCTCCGTTAAGGGCCGGGTGGTGAGGGCCGTCGAAGGACGATTGGCGGGACTGGCGGATTTGGTGGTGAATGTGTCCCACGGCGATGCCAAGCTGGCAGAGCGGCTGGGCTATGGTGGGCGTCAGGTGGTGGTCGAAAACGCGGTGCCTGACTGCGATCCCGTGCCGATGGCTGCGCCGTTCCAGCGCGGTGCGTTGGATGAGGTCCATTTGCTGTTTGTGGGCCGCTTTGACCGTCAAAAGGGGCTCGACATACTTTTGCCCGCGTTCGAGCGGGCGCGACAGCGGAACCCAAAATTACGACTGCATCTTGTTGGTGATGTTGTTCGAGATGGCGTCGCGCCGGTTCTGCCAGAGGGGGTTTTGCATCACGGATGGTGCGCGGGCGATGAGATCGACGCCTATTACGCCGCCGCAGACGTGCTAGTGGTGCCCTCACGGTGGGAAGGGTTGCCCCTGATTGTGCCAGAGGCTCTGCGCAATGGCACGCCAGTGTTGGTGGCCGATACCAGCGATATGGCGTCGCTGGTTACTGAAGGTGTGACAGGAGGGGTCTTTGCACTGGACGAAACGGTCCTGAGTGAGCGCCTTGCATCCCTTGACCGGCCGGCATTGCGTGGCATGAGGACGGCAGCACGCGAGAGTTACGAAGCGCGATTTGCAATGCGACGGTTCATTGGGGAAATGTCAGCGCTGTTCACTGGCCTGTTGGTTCGGAGCGGCCGGGAATGACCATGTTTCCGAATTTGATTATCGCAGGGGTTCCAAAGGCCGGGACGTCTTCGCTTTATAACTGGCTTAATGCGCATCCGCAGGTGCATGGATCTTATGAGAAGGAAACCTGCTTTTTCGCTGATCCGGACAGTCATACCTTCAACGCCAAGTTCAATGTTTTGCAGGGGATTGAGACCTATGCGTCAGCCTTTCCCACGCCAGAGCCTGCGACATCTGTCCAGTTTGAAGCCACGCCGACCTACATCTATAGCGCCACAGCGCTCGCCCGGGTGCCAAAGCTCGCAAGCAATCCGAAATGCTTGTTCGTGGTTCGGGACCCGGCCAGTCAAATCCAGTCCGTCTATCGCTATTTTCGCGACAACTGGAACCATATTCCTGCCGATATGACCTTTGAAGGTTATCTGGCGGCGGTGCGTGCAGGCGATCGTGATTTTTCAGGTAATGAGCTGGCCGCCCGCGCGCTTGGCTATGCAGACTACCGCCCTTGGCTCTTGGCGTGGCGGGAGGCATTGGGTCGTGAGCGTATGAAGGTCGTGACATTCGACCAGCTTTGCTCTGATCCTCGTTCTATGATGGATGAGCTTGCTGAGTGGGTGGGGATCGATCCGAGATTCTATGACAATTTTAGTTTCGCGACAGAGAACGAGACCTATGCGCCGAAGAACCGCTTTGTTCAGCAGATCAATATCGCTTTGCGTGGGTATCTGCCCAAAGGGCGTGTCTATGAAGTGGGACGGCGGTTGTATCGACGGTTGAACACCACGGTGCCAGTGAAGTCGGGAGAGGATGCTCTGTTGGGTGCCCTGCGGCGGGAATTTGCGCCGTCAACTGCTTTGCTTGAGCAGGAGTTTGGGCTGGATTTGAGCCGCTGGAAACCCTAGCTGCCAGACGAGTAATTGCGTTCTAGCATGCTGTCGTAGATCGACAGAAGATTGGCGAGATGCGCGACTGGCGATACGGTCTGTTTTAGGTCAGCGGCGTCAAAAGATTTGATTTGTTGAACCTTGGTGATTGCGCTGACCAGATCGTCCGCACTGGGCCTGTTATACAGAACTCCGTTAATGCCGTCTTCGACAACCTCATGTGCCGCGGTCCAACGGCCACAGACCACAGGAACGCCACGCAGTAGCGCTTCGATCGGCACAAGCGGCTGGCCTTCGTACCAGAGGCTAGGAAACACGACGGCGCGGGCCTGAGCCAAGTGGTTTTGTACCTCTTGCGGGGCGACCCAACCGGTAATTTCGGCTGAAGGATTAATGCGGCGGATCTGATCCGCTTCGGGGCCATCGCCGACAAAAACGGCTTGCACCCCTGCGCGTTGGGCGGCTTCGGCAAAGATGACGCCACCCTTCTCTGGCGACAGACGCCCGACGAAAACGAACTTATCGTTCTGGGCGATGTCCACTTTGGGGCCAGCCTGCTCAACCGGATTGGGCAGGTGATGCATCCGCGCCTGAGCGGGCAGGTAGGGGGAGATCGCGTCATGTTGTGTGCGGGAAATATAGGCGATGTCGGTCAGGCCATCGGGTAGCTTGCCGAAGCGGTGTGCCACAGCGGTTCGGGCGACGCGCCATGCTTTGTGGACCGCGTGGCGGGCGTCGCAATTTGTGCTCAGGCAGGCGCGCGAGAGAGGCGCGCGGGTACAGATTTGGTTCGCGCGGTAATCGAAGAATCCACCGTTGGGACAGGCCAGAAAATATTCGTGCATCGTATAGAGGACGGGTAAAGAACCGTGCGCGAGAATTGGGCCGATAGAGGGCGACAGCGCTTTGGCCCAGCCGTGGCAATGCAGCACCGCACGCGTTGGATCATGCCGCGCCACCTCATCGGCTAGCGCGCGTGCGGCAGCGCTGTTCCATAGGCCCGAGGCCATCGCGTGCAGGCGACTGGGGTTATCGATCAACGTGTGCTGAGACAGACAGACCGTACGGATGCGCGGATGATCGAGTAAGGGGCTCGGGACGCCGGAGGCCGCGAAGAAACTGACATCGATCCCTGCGTCCGCCAGCAAGCGTGCACTGTCGATGGCCACTTTTGCCTGACCGCCGTTCACATCGGCAAAGTCGCCGACGATCAACACATTCTGAACCCGATGAGGGAGCGGAATTTCGGGCAAATCTCTTTTTCCTTCGGATCAGACGGGCGTCTAAGGTAAAAGCGGCCTCTTGCTTTGGTGACACGAGCGCCAGATCGGCCGCGTCTTGCACGGTAGCATGGGAATGTGGTGCGTGGTACTCAAAACCGAAATTTTGCACGCTGATTCAACTGGATGGATCAGGTTCATGCTCCAGCTATTGATCTAAGTAATGGGCATGCGAAGGCCGTTGCCTGGGGCAGCGCACGGTGGCTTTTAAAGGTTTTAACTGTTTTTTCCGAAAGTCTGATAACGCCGGGCAGCAGGGGGCGCAAGCCGCTACTGCCGGGGCCGAGCAGAATGAGGAGCGACAGATGGTATTCGATTTTCTACGGCGCGGCGCGGCTGAGACGGTTGAGCAGAAAGCTTCGGCGACCGGGCCGGTCGTGGCCTATCAGACCTCGGGTCGCGTTGCTTGGAGCCCGCGGGACAGTGTGAGCCTGACGCGTTCCGGGTTTTGTGGCAATCCGGTGGGGTTCCGCTCGGTCAAGCTGATTGCCGAGGCGGCGGCGGCCTTGCCGCTGGTCGTGCAGGACGCGGCGCGGCGCTATGATGATCATCCGCTGATGTCGCTGATGCGCCGCCCGAATGCCGGGCAGGGCCGGGCCGAGTTGTTTGAGGCGCTTTACGGGCAGATGCTGCTAAGCGGCGACGGCTATGTCGAGGCGGTGGGCGGCGAGGGCAGACTGCCGATCGAGCTGCATGTGCTGCGCTCGGACCGGATGAGCGTGGTGCCGGGGGCGGATGGTTGGCCGGTGGCCTATGAGTATGCGGTGGGCGGGCGCAAGCATCGCTTTGACGCCAGCGGGCCGGTGACGCCGGTTTGTCATATTCGCAACTTTCACCCGCAAGACGATCATTATGGGTTCAGCCCCCTGCAGGCGGCGGCGATGGCGATGGATGTGCATAATGCGGCGAGCCGCTGGTCGAAGGCGCTACTTGATAACGCGGCGCGGCCTTCGGGGGCGATTGTGTATCGCGGGGCCGAGGGGCAGGGCAAGCTGAGCGAGGATCAGTATGACCGGCTGGTGAGCGAGATGGAGAGCCACCATCAGGGGGCGCGGAACGCGGGGCGGCCGATGCTGCTGGAAGGCGGGCTGGACTGGAAGCCGATGGGTTTTTCGCCCTCGGATATGGAGTTCCAGAAAACCAAGGAAAGTGCGGCGCGGGAGATTGCGCTCGCCTTTGGGGTGCCGCCGATGCTGATCGGGGTTCAGGGGGATGCGACCTATGCGAACTATCAAGAGGCGCATAGGGCGTTCTACCGGCTGACGGTGCTTCCGCTGGCGACACGGGTGACGGCGGCGCTGGCGGATTGGTTGAGCGGCTATCTGGGCGAGGCGGTGACGTTGAAGCCGGACCTTGACCAGGTGCCAGCGCTATCGGCGGAGCGCGATGCGCAATGGGCGCGGGTGTCGGCGGCGGAATTCCTGACCGACGCGGAAAAGCGCAGCCTGTTGGGGCTGCCGGTGGTGGCGGATGATGCATGAGCCTCGAGAGATTGAACGGTTTGAATGTGCGCCGGGGCTGCGGTTGCAGGCGCATGAGAACATCAGCGCAGTACACCGCGAGAACATGCAGATGCGGTTCGACCGGATCGAGCAAATGATGGAGCGGCTGGAGCGGCGTTTGTGGCTGACGGTTTACGGCGTGGTGGCGGTGATTTTGGCGCAGGCGGTCCAATCCTTTCTGGTGGTGGCGCCGTAGCAGGCTGAGCAAGAGGAAATACAATGGGTTATCAGGTGATTGACCCCGGTGCTTGGCCGGGGAACGGGGAAGCTTTGTCTGCCGGGGCGGCGGGGCTGGAGCATAAGTTCGCCAAGTTTGGCCGTGTGGCCGAGGTTGATGGCGGGGTCGAGATCAGCGGCTATGCGAGCCTCTTTGGCGCGGCGGATCAGGGTGGCGATGTGGTTGAGGCGGGGGCCTATGCGGCCTGCCTGAAGCGCGCCAAATCCGCTGGCCGCAGCATCAAGATGCTTTGGCAGCATGACCCGGCCCAGCCCATCGGCGTTTGGGACGAGGTGCGTGAGGACAAGCGCGGGCTTTGGGTCAAGGGGCGCATTCTGTCGAGCGTGGCGCGGGGCCGAGAGGCGGCGGCGCTGATCGAGGCGGGCGCGATTGACGGGCTGAGCATCGGTTACCGCACCGTGAAGGCGGGCAAGAACACCAAGGGCCAGCGGCTGCTCTCGGAATTAGAGCTTTGGGAGGTGTCGCTGGTGACCTTCCCGATGCTGCCCACAGCGCGGGTCGCGGCCAAGGGCGAGTTCAGGGCTGTCGGAGAGGTCCTGCGCGAGATGGCGTCGGTCTTTGAAGAGGCGCGGGCCGAGATGACGCACAGCGTGGACCGCGCCCAGTGATCTGCACAACAACAGAGGAAATATGATGAGCAAAAGCGATGCAAACGTCAGCTTGAAGTCAGGCACAGACCTGTCCCCAGCGGAGGAAGTGCGGCAGGCCGTGAGCGGTTTTGTCAGCGACTTTAACGGCTTTCGGGCCGAAATGAACAGTAAACTTCAACAATCAGAAGAGCGAATTGCCATGATGGATCGCAAGATGACCCTGCCTGCCCGTAGCCCTCTTGGGGGCGCGATTGACCACGATGCGCCGCATAAGAAGGCCTTTGATGCCTATCTGCGCAACGGTGATGATGACGCGCTGCGCGGGCTGGAACTGGACTCCAAGTCGATGTCGACGGCGGTGAATTCGGACGGCGGATATCTGGTCGATCCGCAGACATCGGAGCGGGTGCAGTCGGTGCTGAATTCGGGTGCGTCGATCCGGGCGATTGCGGCGGTCGTGCAGGTTGAGGCTACGTCTTATGACGTACTGGTGGACCACACGGATGTCGGTGCGGGCTGGGCCACCGAGAGCGGTGCGCAGACCGAGACGGACACGCCGCAGATCGACCGGATCACCGTGCCGTTGCATGAGTTGAGCGCGCTGCCCAAGGCCAGCCAGCGGCTGCTGGACGACAGTGCTTTCGACATCGAAGGCTGGCTTGCGGGGCGGATCGCGGACAAGTTTGCGCGTGCAGAGGCGGCGGCTTTTGTTTCCGGTGACGGGATCGACAAGCCCACGGGGTTTCTGAGCCATCCGGTGGTCGAAAACGGCACCTGGAGCTGGGGCAATCTGGGCTATGTCGCCAGCGGCACCAATGCCAACCCCGAGGCCGATGCGATTGTCGAACTGGTTTATGCTCTGGGGGCGGCCTACCGCAAGAACGCGGTCTTCGTGATGAACTCCAAGACCACGGCGATGGTGCGCAAGCTGAAGGACACCGACGGGCGGTTCCTGTGGTCCGACGGGCTGGCGGCGGGCGAGCCGGCGCGTCTGATGGGCTATCCGGTGCTGGTGGCCGAGGACATGCCCGACCCTGCGACGGATTCGATGTCGATCGCCTTTGGTGATTTCTCGGCGGGCTACACGGTGGCTGAGCGCCCTGACCTGCGCATTCTGCGCGATCCCTTCAGCGCCAAGCCGCATGTGCTCTTCTATGCCACCAAACGTGTAGGCGGTGACGTGAGCGACTTCGCGGCGATCAAGCTGATGAAATTCGGCCTGGCGTAAGCCGATGCCGAAGCCGGGGCCGGGGCGACTTGGCCTCGGTCCGGGCGTGCGCCGCAAAGGTTGTGTTGTCTAGCTGCTCCCCTCCAACCGAGCAACGCAACCGGTGCACGTCCGGTCTTTCGCAAGAGGTCCGACGCCGGGCCGAGGGGCGTAAATTTGGAGACGTTCGATGATGTTGATCGAGGAAACAAATGTCCCGGATGCGGCGCTGCCGGTGGAGGCGTTCAGGGCGCATCTGCGTCTCGGCAGCGGGTTTGCTCAGGACAGCCTTCAGGATGCGGTGCTGCGGGGTTTTCTGCGGGCGGCGATGGCGGCGGTAGAGGCGCGGACGGGCAAGGCGCTGCTGGTGCGCCGGTTCGCGCTGTCGTTGACCTTTTGGCGGGACGCGGGGGCGCAGATTTTGCCGATTGCTCCCGTGCAGGCAATCGAACGGCTGGCGCTGGTGGCGCGGGACGGGGTTGAGATGCTGGTGGATCCTGAACGCTATTGGCTGGAGCGCGATGCGCAGGCGCCACGGTTGCGCAGTACGACGGCCACCTTGCCGCGGATTCCGAGTGCCGGAGCGGCGCTGATTGGATTTGATGCGGGGTTCGCCAACAGTTGGGATGGGCTGCCAGTTGATCTGGCGCAGGCGGTGATGTTGCTGGCGGCGCATTACTATGAATACCGCGACGACACGGCGCTTGGCGAAGGCTGCATGCCGTTTGGCGTGAGCAGTCTGATTGAGCGGCACCGCAAGGTCCGTGTGGGTTTTGGGGGTGCGGCATGAAGCGGCCCCATCTGAACCGGGCGCTGACGTTGGAGGCGCCGCAAAGGGTGAGCGATGGCGCCGGGGGCTTTATCGAGAGCTGGGTGCCACTGGGGACACTGTGGGCTGAGGTTACTGCGCGGACCGGGCGCGAGACGGCGCAGAGTGGGGCGGCGGTGAGCCGGATGGCCTACAAAATTATCGTGCGGGGCGCGCCGCAGGGCGGGCTTGAGCGTCCGACAGCGCAGCAGCGGTTCCGCGACGGCGCGCGCATTTTCACCATTCAGGCTGTGACTGAAGCCGATCACGCGGGCCGCTATCTGACCTGTTTTGCCCAAGAGGAGACCGCCGTATGACCTATGCGCTTTCAGGCGCCTTGCAGGGGGCAATCTACGACCTGTTGCAGAATGATGCTGGACTGACGGCATTGGTGGGCGATGCGGTCTATGACGCCGTGCCCGGGGGCACGCTGCCTGAGACATACGTGCGTCTTGGCAGTGAGAACGCTGTCGGCGGCGCGGACCGGTTCGGGGCGGAGCATCGCTTTGCTGTGTCAGTGATCACCACGGCGCCGGGGTTTGCCTTTGCCAAGAGCGTTGCCGCCGCAGTCTGTGATGCGCTGCGCGATGCCGTGCCGGTGTTGAGCCGGGGCCGCGTGGTTGACCTCTATTTTCACAGCGCTTCGGCAAAGCGGGCCGAGGGCGGGACGGCGCGGCAGATCGACCTCCAGTTCCGCGCGCTTTTGGCAGACGAGTAAACCTTCAAACCCTTTCAGATAGTTGCAGGAGAAGAATATGGCTGTTCAAGCAGGCAAGGATCTTTTGATCAAAGTGGACATGACCAGCGATGGTCAATTTGAGACGATTGCAGGGCTGCGGGCCACGCGGGTGAGTTTCAACGCCGAAACGGTGGATGTCACCACGCTCGATTCCCAAGGGGGTTGGCGCGAGTTGCTGGTGGGCGCAGGTGTGCGCTCGGCGGCGATCAGTGGCTCGGGGGTGTTTCGCGATGCGGGCACGGACGAGCGGGCGCGGCAGTTGTTTTTTGACGGGCTGACGCCGGATTTTCAGATCATCATTCCTGATTTCGGTGTGGTCGAGGGGCCGTTTCAGGTGGCTGCGATCGAATACGCCGGGTCGCTGAATGGCGAGGCGACGTTCGAGCTGAGCCTGCAATCGGCGGGGGAATTGGTCTTTACTCCTGATGTGGTGGTGTGAGCATGGCCAATCCTTGGCGCGGCGAGGTCTCGATTGTCATCGACGGGCAGCGGCATGAGGCGCGGCTGACCCTCGGTGCGCTGGTGGAGTTGGAGGCGCAGATGCAGGCCGACAGTCTGCTGGCGCTGGTGGAGCGGTTCGAGGGGAACCGGTTTAGCAGCCGCGATGTGCTGGCGCTCTTGGCGGCAGGGTTGCGCGCGGGCGGCAGCGGGATCGACGCCAAGACGTTGGAGCATGCGCAGATCGAAGGTGGGCCAATGGCAGCCGCACGGGCGGCGGCTGAATTGCTGGCGCGGGCCTTTGCGGTGCCGGAATGAGCGGTCGGCGGCCCTTTGATTGGCCGGGGCTGTTGCAGCTTGGGCTGACGCGCTTGGGGCTGCGGCCTGCGGAATTCTGGGCGCTGACCCCGGCGGAATTGCAGCTGATGCTTGGCCCGCTCGGCGAAGGCGCGCCGCTGTTGAGTGAGGGTCTGGCCGCCTTGATGGCGGCCTACCCGGACACAAAGAAAGGGGCCGGAGATGGCTGAATTTGATGATTTCGAGAACCTTGAGGGCAATGCGTCGGGCCTGAATGAGACACTGGGGCAGACCAGCGCGCTTGTTTCGGGTTTTGACAGCGAATTGCGCCGCATGCGGGCGTCGTTGTCGGCGACGGGTAAGGATGTGGCAGCGCTGGAAAAGGGGCTGAGCCGGGGGCTTCGGCGGGCTTTTGATGGAGTGGTGTTTGACGGGGCGAAACTGTCGGACGCTCTGAGCGATCTCGCCAATTCCATGATCCGCACAACTTATAACGCGGCGATGCGTCCGGTGACTGACCATTTCGGTGGGCTGATCAGTGAGGGCATCGGAAGTCTGGTGAAGGGGGTACTGCCCTTCGCCGATGGGGCGCCCTTTTCGCTGGGTAAGGTCATGCCCTTTGCACAGGGCGGTGTGGTGAGTTCGGCCACGGCCTTTCCGATGCGGGGCGGTATCGGCGTCATGGGCGAGGCAGGGCCGGAGGCGATTATGCCGCTTGCACGCGGGACAGACGGCAAGCTTGGCGTGCGCGGCGCGGGGAGCGGTGGCACGACCATTGTGATGAATATCACGACGCCCGATGTGCAGGGGTTTCAACGCAGCCAAAGTCAGATCGCAGCGCAGGTGAGCCGCGCGCTTAGCAGTGGCAATCGCAACCGCTGAAGGCGACAAAGAGAGGTGCAGGACATGCAATTTCACGACGTAAGATTTCCGCCATCACTGAGCTTTGGCTCCCTCGGGGGACCGCATCGGCAGACCGATGTGGTCACGCTGGCAAACGGGTTTGAGGAACGTAACACGCCCTGGGCGCATTCGCGGCGCAGCTATGATGCGGGGCTTGGGATGCGGTCTATTGACGATCTCCAGGCACTGATCGCGTTTTTTGAGGCGCGGATGGGTCAGATGTATGCCTTCCGCTGGAAGGATTGGGCCGACTACAAGTCCGGCAAGGCAGATGTGCCAGTCGCCTTCGACGACCAGAGCATCGGCTTTGGCGACGGGGAAACAGCCGCGTTTCAAATCTATAAGACCTATCGGTCAGGGGATCAGAGCTATAAGCGCCCGATCACGAAGCCAGTCGCTGGCACGGTGCGTGTGGGGCTTGAGCAGGATGAGCTGCAGGAGGGCGTCGAATATGAAGTCGATGCGGCCACTGGAATCATCACCTTTGCGCATCCGCCTGATCCGGATGTAGAAATTTTTGCGGGCTTTGAATTCGACGTGCCGGTGCGGTTTGACACGGACCGCATTCTAGTCTCGGTCGAAAGCTTTCAGGCCGGGCAGGTGCCCGATGTGCCGGTGATCGAGGTGCGGGTCTGATGGCGGTGCTTAGGACAGAGCTCGCCGCGCATCTGGGCAGTGGTGTGACGACGCTTTGCCATTGCTGGCAACTGACACGGCAGGATGGCCTGGTCTTTGCGTTCACCGATCATGACATGCCACTGAACTTTGACGGGGTGACCTTTCGCGCTGACACGGGCTTGAGCGCACGGGCGCTCGCACAGACGACAGGTTTGTCTGTTGATAACACGGAGGCCATTGGTGCTCTGAGCGACCATGCGATCCGCGAGGATGAGATTGAACAGGGCCGCTTTGACGGGGCCGAGGTGCTGGCGTGGCTGGTGAACTGGGCCGATCCGACACAGCGGCTCTTGCAGTTTCGCGGCAGCATTGGCGAGTTGCACCGCGCCGGCGGGAGCTTTCGCGC
>Ga0209344_10001589_pt1 | contig 28779 bp, 26 predicted proteins | sample Cruoilmetagenom6_FD_187293 | JGI IMG/M metagenome (GOLD analysis project Ga0209344, IMG submission 187293) | Oil polluted marine microbial communities from Coal Oil Point, Santa Barbara, California, USA - Santa Barbara Oil Seep Sample 6 (SPAdes)... | ecosystem: Environmental > Aquatic > Marine... | reverse complement strand
CCAATCATTTCCAATATATCCGCCGTCGTTAAAACCCGTGCAAATTCACCATCCAGATTGCACAAAGACATTGAATGCACCTCATCCGGTGAATGTTCCGCCCCATCGGGACCTATTGCACCATAGGCCCAAACCGCATCTGATGCATAAAGAACATCAAACCCAAGATTTCCCGCCATCCGTGCAGTGGTTTCAACGCAATGGTTGGCAGTGGCACCACAAACAACCAAACGGGTAATGTCGGCTGCGCGTAGATCAGCCTCTAAAGTCGTACCGATAAATGCGCTGTTCACATGTTTAACGACTACTTGCTCACCCATAACAGGCTGTGCAAATGGTTGCACAGCACAGCCCGGTAAATCTGTACGAAAGGCAGAGGTTTCGTCCAGTGAATGATGATGGATATGGATCACCTTATCACCCTGCCCCCGAAAACCTGTCAGCATCATCCCGATGTTTTGTTCCGCCTGCAGACAAGACCGTGCAGCCCCCCCAGCATCGCGATGGGTAAAAGCCATTTGTACATCAATAACAAGCAAGGCCGTTTTCATCGATTTTCCTTTACGATAAACCAGTCAGGCGAAGCGTTTCCACCACAGATTAGAACACCTATACGTTCGTCTTTTTCAGGTATGTATGCGCCAGAAGTCAAAGCCGCCAATGCCGTTGCCGCACCCGGTTCGCCGATAATACGCGTCGCATCCCACAGCCGTTGTTGGGCCGCTATGATCTGGGCGTCGGTGACGATAATCGAGCGTCGCTTATCCTTCGTCAAAGCGGCATAGGCCAAGTCCCCCAAACGCGGGGCACCCAATGAATCAGCAGAAATCCCCTTTGGCGCAATCACTGTGCCTTTGCCGTTCTGCAAAGTCTTGGCATAGGTGGCCGTACCTTCGCTTTCAACGGCCACAACATTCACACGCGCGCCAAACCACGCAGACACACCACCAATCAGCCCGCCACCACCGACAGAAACAATTACAGTATCAAGATCATCTACCTGTTGTTCAAATTCCAGCGCAACAGTGCCCTGCCCCGCCAGAACCGCCGATGCATCAAAAGGATGAACCGCCAGCGCACCCGTTTCATTGGCAAAGGTATCAAATTTTCCAATCACGTCTTGAAAATCATTGCCGCTGGGAATGACATCGGCACCGAAACCACGCATGCGTTCCATTTTCACGGAGCTTGCGTAGTCAGGTACAAACACTGTTGATTTATAGCCCAATTGCGTAGCCGCATAAGCAACAGCCGCCCCGTGATTACCACCGGACACGGCAACAACGCCTGCAGCGGGTACATCATTTGACAAAAGCGTGTTAAACGCACCACGACATTTAAATGACCCGCTATGTTGCAAATGTTCCAGCTTAAGCGTGACGGGTACTTCACATAAAGTGCCCGCTTCCAGTGTAACAACCGGAGTTACCCGAACATATTGGCCGATGCGTTGATAGGCTTGCCTAATATCTGCGGGCAAGATCACAGATCATACCCCCAGACAGTGTCGCATGATCGCTTTTTGCGCGTGCAGACGATTTTCTGCTTCATCAAATACCAGCGATTGCGGGCCGTCCATCACTTCGGATGTAATTTCTTCTTCACGATGTGCCGGCAGGCAGTGCATAAAGACAGCGTTGTCCCCAGCACTTGCCAACAACTCGTTGTTCACCTGATAGGGGCGCAACAGATTATGGCGACGTTCGCGGGCGGATTGTTTGTCGTGCATAGACAACCACGTGTCTGTGACGATCAGATCAGCCCCTTCAACCGCTTTATGCGCATCACGTTCGATGTATACTTTCGAGCCTTTTTCACGGGCATACCCAATCGCTTCTGCCTCTGGCTCCAGATTGGACGGACCTGAAAAAGTCAGATCAAACCCAAGCTGTCCTGCTGCATGCAAAAACGATGTACAGACATTGTTGCCGTCGCCCATCCAGACAACTCTCTTGCCTTTGATCGAGCCGTGATGTTCTTCATAAGTCATCACATCGGCCATAATCTGGCAAGGATGCGTGCGATCAGTCAACCCGTTGATCACTGGAACAGAGGCATATTCTGCCATTTCCAACAGAACGCTTTCGTCAAATGTGCGGATCATGATCATATCGACATAGCGCGACAGAACGCGAGCGGTATCTGCAATGGTTTCACCGTGGCCAAGCTGCATTTCAGAGCCCGACAGGATCATCGATTGACCACCCATCTGGCGCACTCCAACATCAAAAGACACGCGCGTACGGGTAGACGGTTTTTCAAAGATCAGAGCAACCATATGATTGGCCAGTGGCGTATCCGCGTCAGGCGTGCCTTTGGGCTGGTCAGCGCGTGCGGCTTTCATCGCCTTGGCTTGGTCCAGAATATTATGCAAATCACTTGCGTCGGTTTTGTTGATATCCAGAAAATCGGTCATAAGCTTGCCTCTATCGCTGTGGCGGCTTTATCCAATCGTGCGACGGCTTCGTCTATTTCTGTATCCGATATACTCAGAGGTGGCAGCAAACGAATAACATTGGCTCCGCCCGGTACGGTCAGCAACTGCTGGTCATAACCTGCATTGACCACATCAAGGTTGGTCACCTTACATTCGATGCCTAGCATCAGGCCCACACCACGTACACTGACAAACACATCAGGGTGACTTGCAACAAGTCCTTCCAGACGTTGGCGCAAGCGGCCTGCTTTGGCACTGACCCCCGCCAAAAACGTCGGTGTTGCAACAATATCCATCACAGCCGTCCCCACAGCGCAAGCCAATGGATTACCACCGTATGTTGAGCCGTGCGATCCCGCGATCATGCCGCTTGCCGCCTTTTCGGTTGCCAGACACGCACCCAATGGAAAACCACCGCCGATACCTTTGGCAATACCCATAATATCCGGCTCAATACCCGACCATTCATGGGCAAAGAGTTTGCCCGTACGGCCCATACCGCATTGGATTTCGTCAAAAATCAGCAGAATGCCATGTTGGTCGCATAAATCACGCATACCTTTCAGGCACTGATCGGGCAGTGGCACAATGCCGCCTTCACCCTGTACAGGTTCCACCATGATCGCAGCGGTAGTGCCGTCGATTGCCGCTTCCAGTGCTGCGTGATCACCAAACGGCACATGCACAAAACCGGGCAGCAACGGGCCAAAGCCCTTGGTCAGTTTTTCAGCCCCTGCCGCAGAAATCATTCCCAGTGAGCGGCCATGAAACGAACCTTCGAAGGTAATGATATTCACCCGCTCAGGGTTCCCGTTCTCGTAATGATATTTGCGCGCCATTTTCACGCAGCATTCCATGCTTTCCGTACCCGAATTGGTCACGAAAACCGTGTCGGCAAACGTGTGTTCCACCAATCTGTCGGCCAAAGCCTGCTGGTTGGGAATATTATAGAGGTTCGATGTGTGCCATAGCTGTGTCGCCTGACCTTGCAAAACCGCCACCAGATCGGGGTTTGCATGACCCAGAATGTTAACCGCGATACCACCGCCCATATCCAAATAGCGTCGGCCATCCGCATCCATTAGCCAGCTTCCTTCGCCTTTGACGAAAGAAAGCGGTGCACGGGCGTATGTCGGCAGCACTGAAGGGATCACGATATTTACTCCTGTTGAGTTCCAAAAGACCGATGTGCCGTATCTTTTGCGCCAAGTCAATTCCTGCTTGCCCTTGCGTAGGATTAATGGTCATTTTGCCAAAACGAGACTTCCATGCAGCCCCAACATCACTTAGAAAACAAAGTGCTTTTACCCGCTGGCCTGATCGTGTTGGCTTCTGCTATGATTGCAGGCACGACCGTTTTGGCCAAACTATTGGGCCAGGGGCATTTGGGTCCTGCACTACATCCGTTTCAGATCAGTTTCGGGCGATTTGCTTTTGCGCTAATGACATTGATCCTAGCCGCCGGCATTTTGCGCCCCAGGCTGGCCAACCCCAACCTGAAACTACACATCGGACGTACCACCGCAGGTTGGGCCGGGGTGACGTTGATGTTTGCGGCCGTATCTTTGATCCCCTTGCCTGACGCCACCGCGATCAGTTTTCTCAGCCCAGTGTTCGCGATGATGCTGGCGATACCGTTTCTAGGTGAAACCGTAGGCAAGTACCGCTGGTTGGCTGCAATCATAGCCCTTAGCGGCGCTATCATCCTTTTACGCCCCAGCACGGCTAGTTTTCAACCGGCCGCACTACTTGCCCTTGGTGCTGCAGCGATCTTTGGGGTTGAATTGATCATGATGAAACTGCTTACCCGCAAAGAAAGGCCACTTCAAATCCTGATCTTGAACAACACTATTGGCTTATTATTATCCGGAACGATCGCTTTTTTCGTCTGGCAGAGTCCCAATACCCTGCAATGGGCAGCTCTTATCGGTATCGGAAGCATTATGGTAGCAGCTCAAGCCTGTTATCTGAACGCATTACGCGCCAGTGACGCCAGCTTTATTGCACCGTTTTCCTATGCCACTTTGATATTTGCGGCTTTTTACGATTATATGTTTTTCGGTCAACTGCCCGACTTAATAAGTGTGATTGGTGGCTTAACGATCTGTGCAGGTGCTATTCTACTGGCAACAAGAGAGCATAAGGCAGCAAAAGCTTAGAACATAATATACACCTTTCTTATAAAAGCTCTGGTATCGCCCTCAGCTATGGTTTAAATAGATATGCTAGCCTTTTTTATTGGCCGATACTGGAGCACATATATGTCTTGGACGGATGACCGCGTAGAAATTCTGAAAACCATGTGGATGGAAGGCAATTCTGCCAGCCAAATCGCAAAGGAATTGGGTGGTGTTACCCGTAATGCCGTTATCGGCAAGGTTCATCGTTTGGGCCTGTCCAATCGTGCAACACCTTCAAAGGCCAAAGCGAAAGCGGCACCTAAAGCAAAAGCGGCACCTAAGGTAAAAGCACCATCAAAGCCGAAGGCGGTTGAGGTCTCTTCGACATCCATGTCGGTCACGATCCCGCCACGCAAGCCGATTATTACCGCGGGCCAGCCGCTGCCACCACAACCGTCCAACAGCGAAATCAGCGCCGAAGCTTTGCAAAAAGTTGCTGTCGTTGAACAGGATGCCAAGAAGCTTACTCTGATGGAATTGACCGAACGCACCTGCAAATGGCCAATCGGTGATCCCGCAACCGAAGATTTCTGGTTTTGCGGTTTGGGTGTGGAAGCAGGCAAGCCATATTGCGAGGCACATAACGGTGTGGCCTTCCAACCGATGTCTGCAAGACGTGATCGCCGCGCGCGGTAAGCTGATCGATTTTGCTGGATATTATGATTTTTGTGGTTAATCTTTGTTATAGATAGGATAAAATATGATCCGCTATAGCCTGAAATGTGAACACGACCATAGCTTTGACAGTTGGTTTCAGTCTGCTGAAGCCTTTGAAAAGTTATTGGATGCCGGCATGGTGTCATGTTCGGTTTGCGGTGCTTTGGGTGTGGAAAAAGCGCTTCAAGCCCCGCAAGTGCGCGTGGCACGTAAGAACAATGATCAGGCGGGGGTTTTATCTGCACCTGCATCACCTGCAGAACAAGCCTTGGCAGAAATACGCAAAAAAGTTGAGCAAAACTCTGAAAACGTCGGCAAGAACTTCGCCGCAGAAGCGCGTGCCATCCATGACGGCGATGCCCCGGAACGGTCAATTTATGGCGAGGCGAAAATCGAAGATGCCAAAAGCCTGATCGAAGACGGGATCAGCGTCACACCTTTGCCGTGGAGCGATAAGGGTAAAGTGAATTAAGACAATATAAGTCGTGCGCCTTATATTGCCATTTCATATATGGTTACCGCCCGAACAAACCGCACGGCAATCTATCATAACCCTTTAGAAATTCAGCGATACATCGCGATGGTTGGATGTGCATGATGCAATGAACAGTGCTTGTTCACGGGTGAATTTCGGTTGTGACTTCAATCCCAGTGTTGTGCGTAGGCTGGCTTCGTAAGCTGCCAGTTTAGGGGCAACATCCGCCTCGGCCTTGGCACGCCATTCAAGTTGACCTTGATAAAGGGCGATAGCCTTGTCCAGCTGGGCTTGTGCTTTGGCTTTATCGGGGTTTTTCGACTTCACCGCACGGCGGGCTTTGGAAATGGCCGATTTAATATCGTTCACGCCCGAAACTTCGGAAAACTGCCGGCCCAATACAGCCAAAGGTTCAACCGCATCTTCAGGTGCATTGTTCGCAACTAAATCTTTCGATCCCATCAAACCGTCTTGCAAAGCGCGAAACGCGTCACCGCTATTCAAAACATCCAGCACTTCTATTGCCGGTGTATAAGCTTGCCCGGACAAGCGTTTATATACAGAAAACGCTTTGGTTTTTGCCTTATTCACATCCTGAAACGCTTTATATGTTGCATCCCAGTCAGACGGAATTTGTGCCAAAAGCATATCTTTTTCCGCTGTCAGGGTCGCTATTTTCGCATTCAGCTTCGCAAGTTTCGGGCTGTCTGCCGCCAGATCCTTGACCCGTTCGTCAATCGCACCAATGGCACGATCAACGGTTTTCGCATCGCGTTGCAATGCACGCACCTTTTTGTGCAGCGGGCGGAATGCCACTGCTGCCACGTCAACATCCACAATTGCCTGCTCGGCCAGTTTCAGCTGCGCAATAGCTTCGGCAACTTTGGCAAAACTGGAACTTGCATCATCAGCCATATCCTGCGGCATTGACCCAAAATCAATATTACTCGCAGCATCTGCACTGGCCAACAATTCCGGCCCGATATCCGCAATCTGCAAACCGACGAATTGATCAGCACAAAAGCCTAATTTCGGATTACTTGGCGGTGGCGCATTGTCAGATAAAAGAGCCACACGGTTAGGCAGGTAATTCACCAATTGCGGCGAATTTCCAACGATGCCAAGTGCAATCAATTGCAAGCAGATAAAGGGGATAACACCTTTGTACATCTGAATGGTTTTCACCGCCGCAGGGGCCACACCGCGCAAATAGAATAACGCAAAACCAAAAGGCGGGGTCAGGAACGATGTCTGGATGTTTAGACCGATCATCACACCCAGCCAAACAGCGGTGACGTTGGCTTCGGGATCAGCCAACAGGATCGGGGCCACAATCGGCACAACCACCACAGCGATTTCGATGAAGTCCAAAAAGAACCCCATGAAAAAGATCACTGACATCACAATGACAAATTTGAACCAAAAACCACCCGGCAGCCCTTCCAGAAAATCTTTTACCAAATGTTCGCCGCCAAAGGCGCGAAACGCAGCCGTCAGAATGGCTGCACCCAGAAGTATAATAAACACCAGCGATGTGGCTTTGGCGGTTTCGCGCATCACACCACGCAGGGTATCTTCTACTTTAAAGGCGCGAATGGCACTCCAGACCAAAGCTGAGATCAGGCCGAGAGACGCGATTACTGCAAGGGAAACGCCCAGCATATCCGCGGTTGTTTTGACGTTCTTGATATTGGTGTTGAAGTTGGACATCACCACAGCAATCATCACAAGGCTTATCAAAGCCAAAATAACCGGATAATAAGTACCCTTCTTACCTTCGTTCAGACGGTAACCCGCCATTATCAATGCACCGGCGGCACCAATGGCACCGGCTTGGTTCACCGTGGCAATACCGCCGATGATAGAGCCAAGAACCAAAAAAATCAGGGCCAGTGGCGGCACCAATGTCATAAAGACATTAAAGGCAAAGGCAGTATCGTATTCACCTTTGTAAAGTACGGGCGGGGCCATTTTGGGACGTACCATCGCAAGGACTAAAATATAAACCATATAAAGGCCAACCAGAACAAGGCCCGGCATCAATGCACCCAAAAACATCTCACCCGCACTGGTAGACACCACATCAAAAGATGACGGCATCGCCAATTCGCCTGTGGTTTCCTTGAACAGTGCTTTTCGTAATGTACCCGCCTGATCAGCGGCACTGGCCAACTGGTCAGCCAGAATAATCAATACGATAGACGGTGGGATGATTTGCCCCAATGTGCCCGAGGCCGCAATGGTACCTGTGGCCAACGAATTGGAATAACCATTACGCATCATAGCGGGCAAAGAAATCAACCCCATCGCAACCACGGTTGCACCAACAATACCGGTTGTGGCCGCTAGCAAGGCACCCACGAAAACCACGGATATACCCAAACCGCCGGGAATTGGGCCAAACAGGTTAGCCATGGTGATCAGCAGATCTTCGGCAATTTTGGAACGTTGCAACATTATACCCATGAAAATGAACAACGGGATCGCAATCAACGTGTCGCGTTCAGGTTCCCAATAGACCCCGCGCAGGTTTGTCACCCCCGCCGAAAGCCACTGTTTTGGCCCACCTTGGGCAAAAAACGCATCAGACGCACCTTCAAACAATAACCCCGCACCTGCGGCAATCACAATGGTCGCAATAGAGGCACCCGGCAATGCGAAAGCCACAGGAAAGCCAGAACTTAGGGCTGCTGCCATCAGGATGACAAGAAGAAGTAGAAAATACAGTTCCATCGTTATATGGCCTCCGCGCCATCATCATGATCAACATGCCCGGGATCACCGCGATAGTCGGCAACCGCGGCCATCATGTAACTGATGAATTGAAACATCATGGATACGGCAAAAATGCCCAGAAATCCTGCCATCAGGTATTTAACATACAGGCCAAACCCCGACTGAGTGGTTTCAAAGCTTAGCAACGGGCTGTTGATGATCGAGCTTTTACTGTCCATACCCACAATCAGGATTGTCCAGCACAGTACGATACCCATAAACAAAGAGCCAAAGGCATTAACCCAACCCTTGGTTTTATTACGGAAACCCGCATAGAAAATATCGACCCGCACATGGCCCTCTTCAGCTAATGTATAGGCACTGGCAAATAGAAATAATGCGCCATACCAGAAGCGTACAAGATCTGCCATAAAAGCTTGTTCATAAGAGAATATGAATCGCAAAAAAACGATCAAAAGTTCAGCGACAACAACCATTAACGCAAGCCATTCCACGCCCAGGATACGGCTACGTGTAGCGGCTATCACCCCAAGGATCATCAATGGGAAGTGGACATAGGTACCACGATATTGCGACCGGCCCAGATTTTTTGTCATTTGTTCACCGACAAGATCAGGCAACATACCTTCGACCCGCAAGAATGAAATTGTCATGTCGGTAATACCGATAAAAAGTACAGCAAAGAAACAGGCGCGGATGAAGAATGTATTCATATCGGAAATACGGGTGCTATCTTGGCGCAAGCTTACGGCTGCGCGTTGTCTTACCAACAATATCGCGCCGATGATGGCCAAAGGATAGAGCGACGCTTGCAGTATAGCAATCATGTTTCCGGAAAAAGATGCCCCGGGCAACCCCGCCCAAAATGTCAGAAAATTGTTTGCAAGATAGGCAAACATCACAAAAAGGATCGACCACCCAAAGCTGCGTGTGGTATTCGGTAACAGCCCCGGCATGGGTTCATTTGCGGTTTTCGGCATTGACATGGCACTGTCCCCCCACAGCGATTCCTCTGGTAACAATATAATTAGTCAGAATTATTTGCACAGAAGCCGAGACGGAGTATTCCGTCTCGGCTTATTATTGATAGGCTTTGAATTAACCGTTGATGACGCGGTTACGCTTTTGAACGTAAGACATGTCAGACAAAGCAGTCCAAGAACCGATTTCAGCACGTGCTGCTGCAACCGCATCCATAGTCTTTTTCGCCAATGGGCTGTGATCACGGGCTTCTTCCATGACTTCTGCCGCAGCTTCACCAAACGCATCGTAAACGTCGTCATTGAACTCGCGCACTTGTACGCCATGCTCGTTAACCAGTTTGGTCAGGAAAGCACCGTTATTGGCATTTGTTTCTGCCATTGTACGTGAGTTTTCTTCGTTACAAGCAGCTTCGATGATGGCTTTGTGGGTGTCGGACAAACCGCCCCAGAATTCACCGTTCATACCCATTGCAAGCTGTGCGCCCGGCTCATGCATGCCCGGGAAATAGTAATATTTCGCAGCTTCATAGAACTTCATGAAGTAATCGTTATACGGGCCAACCCACTCAGTTGCGTCAATCGCACCGGATGTCAGGTTTTCGTAAATCTGACCGCCGGGTAGTGAAACAGGTGATGCGCCAAGTTTAGACAGTACATCGCCGCCCAACCCCGGAATACGCATTTTCAAACCTTTAAAGTCATCGGCAGAGTTGATCTCTTTGTTGAACCAACCGCCCATTTGCACACCGGTGTTGCCCATGGCAAAGTTTTTCAGACCGAATTCGCCTGCAACTTCATCCCACAGTTCTTGGCCACCGCCATATTTGATCCATGCGTCCATTTCAGTGTATGTCAGACCGAACGGAATAGCAGTGAACGCAGCCCATGCAGGGTGCTTGCCTTTCCAGTAGTAGTCAGCGGCAATATAAGCTTGCGCATTGCCTGATGCCACTTCGTCAAAGCTGTCAAACGCACCTACGCGTTCACCGGCTGCGAAGTATTTCACATCGATTTCACCCTCTGTCAGTTCGGTGATGCGCGCAGCAAGACGTTGCGCAGGCAAACCCAAACCCGGGAAATCGCGTGGCCAAGTGGACACGATGACCATTTCTGTTTTGCCTTGCGCAACCGAAGGTGCGGCCAGCGTTGTAGCGGCACCAGCAATTGCTGCACCGGTTAAAAATTTACGACGTTCCATGTATTTCCTCCCAAATGGATACAGGTTGCCACTATGATGCAACCGTATTGATTCTGTCTAGTTGTATGGTGCGCGGATGACAACACGCAGTACTACGCGCGTATATCCGTATTACTACGGTGCTCTGTTAACTTTATGCACTTGGTGTATTGTTGTATCCGAGCATGTCAAAAGGAAACTCGGATGAATTACAAAACCAAGCTGATTTTTATAGCTTTGCTACCGATCATTCTGATCTCGGTCACAACAATCTTTGTCGTGAACATACAATCTGTCCGGCTGGCCACTGCGCAGGCGGAAATTGTTGAAAAGATGTATCTCGAATTAAAGCGCAAAGAGTTGGAAAACTACATTCAGCTTGCCCGTGGTGCCGTTACTCCCATGTATAACTCGACTTTGAAATCCAAACGCCAAGCCCAGCGCGAAGCCAGTGAAATTCTACGTAAGATGTCCTATGGCGAAGATAACTATTTCTTTGCTTATGACCAAAAAGGCAAAAATATCGTGAACCCGCGCCTAACCTATTTCGTCGGCAACAATTGGTACGGATTAAAAAATGTCGAAGGCAAAAATATCGTTCGCGACATGATCAAAATCGGTCAAGAAGGTGGCGGGTTTTATGAGCATGTCTGGCTGAAACCTTCCTCGGGTAATTATGTGAACAAGCTGGCATTTTCGACTTACTTTCCGAAATGGGATTGGATGCTGGGCACGGGAATATATCTGGATGACGTGACCGAGAAAGTGCATGTAGTTCAGGCAGAGCTAGAAAGCTCGATCCGCCAAACACGGTTCGTGCTGTTGCTTTTAACAATTGGTGCTATCGGTGTAACAACAATCATTTTGGCCAGTCTGCAATTATCCGAACAACGGTTGGCCGACGCCAAGCTGAAAAAACTGACCGCGCGGATCGTCGACATTCAGGAAGATGAACGCAAACGTGTATCACGCGAATTGCACGACAGTATCAGCCAGTTGCTTGTGTCGGCAAAATACGGAATTGAAAACGCACTGGGACATACCCGAAAAGGATCAAAAATCATCCGGCCGATTGAAAAATCCATCACTGCACTGGGTGAAGCGATTTCAGAAGTGCGCCGCATCTCAATGGATTTGCGCCCCTCTGTACTGGACGACATAGGATTGGCCGCCGCAATCAAGGGGCTGGGGGCGGAATTCAGCGCACATAGCAATTTCAACGTGACTGTTGACGCGGATCCCATACAAGATTTGCTGATCGATGAAGCTAAAACCGCACTTTACCGTTGTGTGCAGGAATCTCTGACCAATGCAGTTAAACATTCGCATGCCGATAACATCTTTATTACACTGCAGAAAACCAAAACCCAAATCCGGCTGGATATCAAAGACGATGGCCGCGGCACCCCTTTGGGTGTGCGTTACTTGCAGGAAACAACAGGGTTGGGCCTGCGGAACATGCAAGAACGTATTGACAGCTTTGGCGGAAAAATCCAATTCACCGACATCAGGCCATCCGGTTTTGGCATTCGTATCACCTTGCCCATTACAAAAGACGGAAAACGCACATGAAACCCAACCAACACATAAAGATTGTCATCGTTGATGATCACGACCTGCTGCGCGAGGGCATTAGTGCGCGGTTGTCCGATGTCGGTTATATAGAAATCATTGCCGAAGGCTGTAACGGGCGCGAAGCGATTGATTTGTGCAAACACCTAAAGCCCGATGTATTGTTGATGGATATTTCCATGCCGGTTATGAACGGACTGGAGGCAGCAAAACAGATTATGGAGCTGGACCTGAAAACCCGCATTCTGTTTTTATCGATCTATGACGACAACGAATATATTCAGGAAGCCTTACGCATTGGTGCCAGCGGTTTCGTTTTAAAAGACGTGTCCAAACCTGAAATGCTGAACGCGATCAAATCGGTAGCGGAAGGGGCAACTTATCTGGGGCCGAAAGTTGCCGCATCATTGCAAAAAGGGGCCAAGAAAACAGGTGGCACCGCAAATACTTACGGATTGACCAAGCGCGAAAAACAAGTACTCGCGTTGATTGCCGTAGGCCACTTGAACAAAGAGATTGCGTACCGTCTGGACATCAGTATTCGCACCGTGGAAAGTCACAGATCCGCCATTCGCGATAAAACCGGCGGCGGTAATGCAGCAACTTTAGCCAAGATCGCACGGGATTTGGGGTTGTAGGGCGGCTGCGGGCCACATTTTGCAAGGAAATAGTCTAAAATATAATAACTATATGACATCAACTTGGGGCATGTGAGCAAGCACCCACACCATGAAATATCCTGCCCCTTCATAAACCGACAAGTCCCCTTGCCCCCTGCCTGCATCCCGCGTATTAATCGCGCGGAAGAATACTTAAGCTTGGAACAGAATTATGTCCGTCATCGTGATGAAATTTGGAGGCACATCCGTCGCCGATCTGGATAAGATCGCCAATGCGGCAGATAAGGTGAAGCAAGAGGTTGCGAACGGTCACAATGTGATCGTGATCGTGTCTGCCATGTCCGGCAAAACCAATGAACTTGTTGGCTGGGTCAAAGACAGCGCACCCGGCAATGGCCTGCATGACAAGGCAGAATATGATGCGGTTGTGTCATCGGGTGAAAATGTCACATCCGGACTGATGGCCCTGCGTTTGCAGGAAATGGGTATTTCCGCACGCAGTTGGCAGGGCTGGCAGGTGCCGGTAAAATGCACAGGCCACCATGAAGGGGCGCGCATTGACGCGATCCCGAGCGAAAATATCGAAGCGTCATTTGCGAATGGTACGAAAGTGGCAGTTGTCGCAGGCTTTCAGGGCATTATGGCCGATGGCCGCACAGCAACTTTGGGCCGTGGCGGTTCAGATACAACAGCCGTGGCTTTTGCCGCCGCTTTTGAAGCGGAACGGTGTGATATTTATACAGATGTAGACGGGATTTACACAACCGATCCGCGTATTGTCGGCAGTGCCCGCAGATTAGAGAAAATCTCATACGAAGAGATGCTTGAATTGGCATCACTAGGCGCAAAAGTACTGCAAACCCGCTCGGTCGAACTTGCGCGTAGCTATCGTGTACGTTTGCGCGTATTATCCAGTTTCGGAGAAACTATATCAGATAACACTGGCACATTGGTCTGCCGGGAAGAGGACATTATGGAAAATATTCGTGTGGTAAAAGGCGTGGCTTATTCACGGGACGAAGCAAAAATGACGCTTGTGTCCGTAGCCGACCGTCCCGGAGTAGCCGCAGCAATTTTCCGACCGCTTGCCGAAGCCGGTGTAAATGTCGATATGATCGTGCAAAACATTTCCGATGACGGGCGCACAGATATGACATTTTCTTGCCCGACAGACCAGATTGCATTGGCCGAAAACGCACTTAGCCAAGCCCAAGAAGAAGGTGAGTTGAACTATAAAGAATTGCTCAACGACCCGAACGTGGCTAAAATTTCCATTGTTGGTAACGGTATGCGTTCACAAGCCGGTGTTGCAGGAAAAATGTTTGGCATTTTAGCGGACGAAGGCGTAAATATTCAGGTCATCACCACCTCTGAAATAAAAGTATCTGTGCTGGTCGACCGAAAATATATGGAATTAGCGGTTCGCGCGTTGCATGATGCTTTTGAATTAGAAAAAGCAGCGTAAGAGTTTCATGACTCAAAAAAGCGGCGTAAATTCCAGAACACTTCTACAAAGGCTGCGTGACACGCTGGCCGAAGATGGTGCGGGCCAAGAACGACTTGATCACATCACCCAGCTTGTTTCTGAAAGCATGAAAACCGAGGTCTGCTCGATTTACCTGCGCCGAGATCGCCAAACTTTGGAACTTTGTGCCACCGAAGGGCTGAAGCCCGAAGCGGTTCACCAAACCCGTATGCGCGTAGGCGAAGGGCTGGTGGGGCGTGTGGCAAAACAGGCGTCACCGATCAATGCGGAAAATGCGCCGCAAACCAAAGGCTTTCGCTATATGCCCGAAACCGGTGAGGAATTGTTTTCTTCACTTTTGGGTGTACCAATACAACGCTTGGGCGAAGTCTTGGGCGTTTTGGTTGTGCAAAGCAAAGATCCGCGCAAATTCGCCGATGACGATATTTACGCTTTGGAAGTGGTCGCGATGGTCATTGCCGAAATGAAAGAGCTGGGAGCCTTTACCGGCGAAGGCGAAGCAATGACAGCCCCCCACCAACGGGCGCATTTGTTTAAAGGCGGATCGGCCCAAGAAGGAGCCGCTATCGGGGTTGTTTTGCTGCATGATCCCAAGATTGTCATTACCAACCCGATTGCAGATGATCCCGATGTCGAAAAAAAACGCCTGAGCGAAGCCATTGACCAACTTCGTCTGAATGTCGACGATCTGCTGAATGCCAGTCGTTCTGCCGACAAAGAGCAACAAGAGGTAATGGAAGCTTACCGCATGTTTGCCAATTCACGCGGCTGGGTATCGCGGCTGGAAGCCAGTATAGATAGCGGTCTGTCGGCAGAAGTTGCCGTAGAAAAAGAACAATCAGCAACGCGGGCACGCATGTCGCGCGTCCCCGACCCATACTTGCGTGAACGTTTGCACGATCTGGATGATCTGTCGAACCGTCTGTTACGCTTACTGACGGGGCAAGGTCGTGCAACCGGTGATAAAGTGCCTGACAATGCCATTCTGGTCGCCAGTAATATTGGCCCTGCCGAATTGTTGGAATACGGTAAGAATATCAAAGGGCTAGTGCTGGAAAACGGCTCGGTTGGATCGCACGCGACGATCATTGCCCGTGCATGGGCCATTCCTATGGTTATTCACGCGGAGAATATTGCCCGCGAAGCCCTGAACGGTGATGAAATACTGGTCGATGGTGATCAAGGGATTGTGCATCTGCGTCCTGACGAAAGCATTGTTGGTGCCTTTAAAGACAAGATCGCGATGCTTGCTGCCGCACAACAAAAATACGCGGCTATACGTGCAGAACCGGCAACCACACTGGACGGTGCCAGCATCGGTTTGCAAATGAATGCAGGGCTGATGGCTGACTTGCCCAGTCTGAAAAGTTCGGGCGCCGAGGGCGTTGGGTTGTTTCGTACAGAGCTGCAATTCCTGTTGCGCAACTCGATGCCGAAACGGTCCGATTTGGCGGACCTATACGCACGCGTCTTTAACGCGGCCGATGGCCTGCCGGTGAATTTTCGCACTTTGGATATCGGTTCGGATAAAGTGTTGCCGTACTTACGCGCCGAGGATGAACCGAACCCTGCAATGGGTTGGCGGGCTATTCGCGTGGGGTTGGATAAAAAAGGCGTAATGCGCATGCAACTACAGGCCTTTATCCGTGCCGCTAACGGCCGCCCTTTGCGCATTATGTTCCCGTTTATCGCCCAGTTCGACGAGTTTCGCGATGCCAAAGCCATGTTGGACAAGGTTTTGTACAATGAAGAACGTTTGGGCCATGTGATCCCGTCTGACGTGAAAGTCGGTGCCATGCTGGAAACCCCCAGCTTGGCTTTTGCGCCTGACCAGTTTTTTGAGATGTGTGATTTTATTTCCATCGGTGGCAATGATCTGAAGCAGTTTTTCTACGCGGCTGATCGCGAAAACGAACGTGTGCGCCGCCGTTATGATACGTTAAACGTTAGTTTTCTGACATTTATCGAACAAATCGCAGCTCGTTGCGATCTGTTCGAAACCCCCGTCAGTTTTTGTGGTGAAGATGCCGGTCGGCCGATTGAAGCTCTGTGCTTTGTGGCCATGGGGCTGCGCAATCTATCGATGCGGCCGGCCAGCATTGGGCCAGTGAAACATATGTTGCGCAAAACCAATCTGAAAGAAGCCCGTGACGTAATCAACACCGCACGCGCATCCGGTGAACAATCGGTACGCCGCGCTGTGGTTGAATGGTTGAACGGGCGGTAAATACATGCCAGCCTAATCATACCTTATGCATGAACTTGCCAGACGTCCACTACCGCTTAGTTTTCGGCTTTGCCCACAAGCCCCGACACCCCGTCAAATGCCCTATCAACCAGTTCCAGCGTCAGTATTCGGTCAGGGTTCACGGGTGGTGGGAAATCCAGATCAGTATTCTTTTCAAACCCGAAACGCTGGTAATACGGCGCATCGCCAACCAGTAATACACGCCCCCAGCCGCCGGATTTTGCCAAGGCCAGACTTTCACGCATCAGTAATCCACCCAAGCCTTCACCTTGGCGTGTCGGATGCACGGCAATGGGGCCAAGCAGCAGAGTTTCAGCCCTGTCCTGCCCAATCAGAACTGGCCAGTAACGGATGACACCTGCCAGCACATCATATTTGTCACGTGCAGTCAGGCACAGATCGGCCACGGGTTTCACACCTTCACGCAGTCGGTAAGACGACAGCGCTTCGCGCCCGGGGGCGAAGGTCAGATCGTATAGGGCTTCTACCTCCCACCAATCGTGTATATTTTCTTGTGCCAAACGGAACATTTTGCTTACTCGTTGCAAAGCCTCTGGAATTGCCGATAGCATGGGGGTAAGCATTGGGCAATTCATCAAAAGGCTTATCCCCATGTTTTATCGACCTGACATTGACGATCACGGATTACCCCATAATCCGTTCAAAGCGATTGTCGCACCGCGCCCCATCGGCTGGATTTCAACGTTAAACAAAAATGGCGCTGCCAATCTTGCCCCCTATTCCTTTTTCAACGGGATACAAGATGTGCCACCGATGGTAATGTTTTCGGCCTCTGGCCCGAAAGCTGATTCTACAGAAATAAAAGACAGTATTGCCAATATTCAGAATACACGGGAATTCTGCGCGAATATCGTATCAGACGCATTAAAGGATGCCATGAACATCACATCCGCACATTTTGCCCACGGTGTAGATGAGTTTGAAATGGCAAAACTTGAAAAAGGCACACCGCAAGTCATCAAAGCCCCGTTTGTGGCCGCCAGCCCCGTGGCGATGGAATGCAAGCTTCATTCCATCATTCCCTTACCCGGTAACGGTCACATGGTTCTGGGTCAGGTTGTTTGTATTCATATTAAAGATGAACATCTGAAAGACGGGTTACTGGATGTCGCAAGTTATGTGCCCTTGGCACGCTTGGGATACCACGATTATACATCCGTGCGCGATGTGTTTTCACTGAACCGACCGGAACAATCCTGATGGCGTCAGAGCCATTTCAAATTTATCAGGTCCAAGGTTTTAATGCAGGCACGCTTGCCCTTTGCAAACAACCTGCAACAGACTCAGATTTTACATCCATAAAAGATTGGAACCCAAGCATTGTTGTAACCCTTACGGGTGAAGACGAGTTTCCAAAAACGGGGCAGTCTCTACAACATCGTTTTCGTGAAGCATCATTCAACTGGCTTCATCTGCCGATTGTGGACTTTGGTATTCCCGACAATGAAGATCGTAATCTTTGGTTGGGTGCAATTGCGCATCTCGCCAAGATATTGAACGCGAATGGTCGCGTTTTAATCCATTGTAAAGGTGGCAACGGGCGTTCGGGGATGCTTGTGTTGAAATTACTTTGTTTGCAAGGTGAAGATGGCGCGGCTGCACAACTGCGCATTCGCACGGTACGTGCCGGTGCCATTGAAACCGAAGATCAATACAGATGGGCCACAATGCCCCTTTAACATCGGATGCGCTCAGCATAAACTTCCCCAAATTATGAATGGAGAGCACGTTTTGGAAACTGTTATCGGGGTTATGGGCGGCAGCGGTGTTTATGACATCGAAGGCTTGCAAGATGCACAATGGCAAAAGATCGACAGCCCTTTTGGCGCGCCTTCAGATGATTTGTTGTGCGGAACTTTAGATGGCATCAAAATGGTGTTTTTACCCCGTCACGGGCGCGGCCATTCCCTGTCACCCAGCACGGTAAATTACCGCGCCAATATTGATGCACTGAAACGTGCCGGTGTAACGGACGTGATTTCGGTTTCCGCCTGCGGGTCATTTCGCGCAGACATGGCACCGGGGGATTTTGTGATCGTTGACCAGTTCATAGATCGCACCTTTGCGCGTGAAAAATCCTTTTTCGGCACAGGCTGTGTCGCACATGTTTCAGTCGCACATCCCACATGCGCCCGCTTAAGTGCCGCCTGTTATGAAGCCGCGAAAGCACAAGGGATCAATGTGCATATGGGTGGTACTTATCTGGCAATGGAAGGCCCGCAGTTTTCCACCCTTGCCGAAAGCAAAATGTACCGAGAGGTTTGGGGCTGTGATGTGATCGGCATGACCAACATGCCCGAAGCAAAACTGGCTCGAGAAGCCGAACTTTGTTACGCTTCCGTCGCCATGATCACCGATTATGACAGTTGGCACCCCGACCACGGAGAAGTTGATATTAACCAAATTATTGCAACTTTGATGGGCAATGCAGACAAAGCCAAGGGACTAGTCGGCAGATTGCCGAGCTTATTGGGGGCAACACGCGCAACTTGTCCGCATGGTTGTGACCGCGCTTTGGAATATGCTATTTTAACGCAACTTCAAAACCGAGACCCTGCGGTTATGGCAAAGCTGGATGCTGTTGCAGGCAGGGTTCTTTAAACATGCAAAAACAGTTCGCCCTTTTGATCTGTTGTATGGCCTTTCTTGTGGCTTGCGCAGGACGCGGTGAATTGGCAATTGTCACATTGAACGCCCCTGTTACGCAGGTCGAACATATCTTTGTCGCAACCACCAGACAACGCAGCACAGATAAACCATATGATTTCAACGGATTGCGCACCTCTGAATTGACATATGCACAATATGATATTTCGCTGCCGCCGGATCATGCAACCGGAAAAATAGAATGGCCGAAGGCCAAACCGAATGCCGCCACGGATTTTGTAGTTACGGATGCCGAAATATTCAATAACAGGGTTGCCTTCAGATCAAAACTGACTGCTGCAAACAAAAGCCACCAAAATAAGGATGAGGTCGTTGTTTTCATCCACGGTTACAACAACAATTTTGCAGAAAGCCTGTACCGCTTTGCCCAAATATCGGCAGACATGGATTTGCGCGCCACACCTGTTTTATATGCTTGGCCGACAACCGAAAAATCTTATGAATATTTGCATGATCGCGACAGTGCCCTTTTTGCCCGTGATGGATTGCAAACTCTGCTGGAACAAATCACCCGTTCAGGCACCAAACGACTTATTCTTGTGGCCCATTCCATAGGATCAAACCTTTTGATGGAAACCTTGCGACAAATGGCAATTGGCGGTGATAAACGTGTTGCACGTATTATTGATGGCATCATTTTAATTTCACCCGACATTGACCAAAGCGTTTTTCAATTGCAACTGAACCACTTAAATCCCGTGCCAAGCCCTTTTGTGGTATTTAGCACCGCAAATGACCGCGCCCTAAAGGTCATGTCGTTTCTGACCGGCAGACAACAGCGGCTTGGTCAAATTACACAATCCGATAGGTTGGCAAAACACGGAATTCAGGTAGTTAACCTTTCCAAATTCACAGATGGCGACATCTTGAACCATTCGGTTGCCCTGACATCTCCCAGTGTAATCGCAATCTTGAAAAAGATACCCGCAAACCGCGCACTTTCAAAACACAACAGCGGCAATACACCGACCTTACTGCAACATTTATTCAAACAATAACCTAATAAAGTGACCAGAATGACAAATAACATCCGCGATTACATCCGCACCATTCCCGATTTCCCGCATGAAGGTATCCTGTTTCGGGATGTGACCACACTGTTTGGCAATGCAGAAGGCTTGCGATTGGCGATTGCCGAAACAGTAGTCGCGTTGAAAGACCTGAAAATCGACAAGGTCGCGGGGTTGGAAGCACGTGGTTTTATCATGGGCGGTGCCGTAGCCCAATCACTTGGGGTCGGTTTTATTCCGATCCGCAAGAAAGGCAAACTGCCGGGGAAAACCATTCAACAAGAGTATAATTTGGAATATGGTACCGCGACGATGGAATTGCATGACGATGCGATTGAGCCGGGTGAAAAAGTCTTGCTGCTGGATGACCTTATCGCAACAGGCGGTACTGCTGAAGCCGGGATTAAACTGATCGAAGCTTTGGGTGGTGTGGTTGTGCAATCCACGTTCATCATTGACTTGCCCGATCTGGGCGGAGCAGACAGGATCAAAGATTTGGGTGTGCCCGTGCATGTTTTATGCAAATTCGAGGGGCTTTAGGCCACGCAGCATTCACCTGTTACGGCAACTAAACCAACATTCATATCGAATATGTAAACCGCAGATTATATATGCCCGTTGCCTGTACTGTTCCTTTATGCTTTGGAAGGATTGCAAGCAACGGGACGTTTAAATGAATAATTCTGTACCTGACCAATGCGGTTGGATTGCCTTAGCGGGCGATTACCCGTTACACCCTATGCTGAACGGCAGGCAAACTGCGGATTGGGCCATTATCGGCGGGGGTTTTACTGGGCTTGCCGCCGCACGGCGTATCGCAGAACTGGCCCCGAATGCACGGATACTTCTTATAGACGGAAAACGTATCGGTCAGGGGGCAACAGGGCGCAATTCGGGGTTTGTCGTGGCCAACGAGTCGCCCGGACATGCCGCCCTGTCAACAGCTGAAGGTCGTGCGAATTACGCGGCGGTCAATACCCTGGATCATGCCGGTGTAAAAGAGCTAAAGCGCCTTATTCAACTGCATAATATTGAGTGCCAGTGGGAAGACACCGGTTCAATTCATGCCGCTTCTGACCCTAAGAATTTCGCTAAAATACGTCACCATGCCCGGCTTTTTTCAGACCTCGGCGTTGATGCTACATTGCTGGAAGAAACCACCCTGAAAAACCGCCTAGGGATCGGTCATTACAAGCTGGGCGTTCTTAGCAATGGCGGCGCCTTGGTTCAACCAGCGGCCCTTGCGAAAGGGCTGGCAAACAATATGCCGGATGCGGTTGAGATATTTGAAAATTCACCTGTACTGGACATTTCACACGATAGCGACAGCACCCTGTTAACGTTGGAAAACGGCACGGTACGGGCAGGCAAAGTGATCGTTGCCCTTAACGCTTTTATGCCAAGATTGGGTCTGTGCCGTGATCGCGTTTTCCCCTTGGCCCTGACCGCCAGCCTGACACGCCCCCTTACAGATACCGAGGAAGATGCCATATCCCATGCACCATCTTGGGGTGTACTGTCACCCCAATCGCTTGGGGCCACGATACGCTTGACCAAAGATCGTCGTATTCTGATACGCAATACCGCCGAATACCAACCTTCCGGCATCAATCCGGCAATGCTGTCCAAGCGGCGCGATACCCATTACGCAGGGTTGCAACGACGGTTTCCGTGGCTTGGTGAAGGCGCTATAGAATACACATGGTCAGGCAATATCTGTATCAGCAAAAATGCGAAACCTGTCTTCGCAAAGCTGTCTGACAATGTTTTTGCGACGGGGTGTTATAACGCTTCAGGGGTTTCCAAGGGGGCGATCATGGGTCGGTTGATTGTCGATCATGCATTCAAAGAACCCTCTGATTTACTGGACATGGCTATGTCTTTGCCCAAACCGAGCTGGATTCCACCCAGACCGGTATTCGATGTAGGTGTCAAAGCACGTTTGGTTTTTGATCGTATGAAAGGCAAAAGTGAAACTTAAGGCCACTGATTACCGCGCCTTGCATTTCCGCGTAGGTTTATTGTCTGACAATGACGCCGGGGTTCATAATGCCTTTGGGGTCCAGAGCAGTCTTGATACTGCGGATCATCGCAAGTTTGGTGGGGTCACCGTATTTTTCCAGATCACCCAGTTTATAACGACCAACGCCATGTTCCGCAGAGAACGAGCCGCCACAATCATGCACTAACCCATAAACCGTATCTTTGACTGTTTCGCGCAGATTTGCCATATCTTGGGCGCTTTTTCCCAAAGCCGGGTAGACATTATAATGCAGATTGCCGTCGCCCACATGACCAAAGCAATTGATCCGAAAATCGCCCAGCTTGGCAATAGCCTTTGCACCCGTTTCGATAAATGTGGGGATAGCGGAAATCGGCACGGAAATATCATGACTGGAAATTGATCCAACTGATTTATTGGCCAGCGGTATACTTTCGCGCACTTGCCAGAACTCTTGCCGTTGTTGGATATTTTGCGCGATCAGCACATCCAATACCAAGCCGTTTTCAATCGTCGCTTCTAACGCGGACATCAAGCGGGTTTCCAACGCGGCACCTAATCCACTTGTGACTTCCAACAGCACCATCCATGTGGGGCGTTCTACAAACGGCTGACGCACGTCGGGCATTTTTGCAGCCAGAAAGTCTAATCCGACACCGTTTATCAACTCGAAACTGGAAACCAAGCCATCCAACTTATCTTGTATTTCCCCAAGTAACTCTACGGCTGCCGCCGGGGATGAAACAACCGCCATCGCAGTTGCCACTTCTTTCGGTTTGGCGAAAAGCTTTAGTGTGGCAGCCGTGATAATACCCAAACTGCCTTCGGACCCGACCAGCAAGTTTCGCAGATCATAGCCTGTGTTATCTTTGCGCAACCCCGAAAGGCCACGATAGATAGAACCATCCGGCATCACCGCTTCCAGCCCCAGACACAAATCACGGGTATTGCCATAGCGCAGCACCTGAACGCCACCTGCATTGGTGGCAAGGTTTCCGCCGATGCGACAACTGCCTTGGGCAGCCAGTGACAAAGGAAACAAACGATCCACCTGATCAGCCGCCGTTTGAACATCTTCCAGAATAACACCTGCCTCAACAGTGATCGTGTTGTTTGCAATATCGATGTCGCGCACGGCTGTCATCCGTTCAACCGATAGCAAGACCGGAGCCGGATCAAGGTTTGCGACTTGCCCGCCGACCAGACCCGTACCACCCGCATAGGGAATGATCCCAACATTGTGTCGGTTGCACATCGACACGATCGCCGCCACCTCTTCCACCGTGCGGGGTCGTGCCAATATTGCAGCCGTACCATGATGCAAATCGCGCGGCTCTTTCAAATAATGTACAGGAACCTCAGACAAAACGCCTGCAGGCAGGGCCGCTTCCAGCGTATTCAGAAACTCCGGGGTGGCCGGTGATAACGTCATTGGTAATTGCTACCCCGCATCGGTTTTGCCGCGCCGATCACTGCGCAGACTTGAATAAAGCACATGATTGCACCAGCGGCCATTGATTTGCAAATAAGCTTGTGCAACGCCTTCATATTTAAAACCCGACTTTTCCAAGACACCGCGTGACGGGGCATTTGTCGGCAGACATGCAGCCTCTATCCGTGATAAATCAAGATCGGTAAACGCGTAATGCACCAACCCCCGAATAGCTTCCGACATATAACCTTGTCGGGCGAATTCCTGCCCCGTCCAATACCCTAAAGTTCCTGTTTGCGCGGGTCCGCGGCGGATATTGTCCAATGTGATTGCGCCAACCAAAGCATTGTCAGCCCTACGGATCATAAACAAAGGCACACCGCGCCCCGTATCAAATGTTTTTCTGGCCCAATAGACCCGATTGCCAAAGGCACGCTTGGAAAAATGATCTTGTGCCCAAACCGGTTCCCACGGGGTCAGATACTCGGCGCTGATTTTACGCAACTCGACCCATTGTTGATGATCCGGTGCTGCAGGCAAGCGCAAAGTCAGCCGTTCTGTTTCTATCGCAACTTTCGATTTGCGCCCAAACATTGATTATGCCGCCAATCTTTCTGCCAGCATCTCAACAGCAGGGGTTTGTTCAACCGGGCCATAAAGCGCCATGGACGGTGCCGATTTTTTGCACAAGCGTTGCGCATAATCCGTCACGGATTGCACAGTGACTGCATCGATCTTACCCACAACCTCTTCCAAATCAGGCACCCGGCCCCAAATACCGACCATCCGCGCCAGACGTTCACACCGTGACGCTGGGCTTTCAAGCCCCATCAACAGGCCCGCTTTCATTTGATTACGTGCACGATCCAATTCTGCCGCTGTCATATCGTCAGCCGAACGCTTTAACTCATCGATGCAAAGTTCTGACAAACCGGCCACATCATCACCACTGGTACCTGAGTATATCGTTAAAGAGCCTGTGTCGGAATAAGCCCCTGCTTGGGCATAGATCGTGTAGCAAAGTCCGCGTTTTTCACGGGCTTCCTGAAATAAACGGGATGACATACCACCACCCAATGCCACGGCATAAACTTGGCCTGTGTATATATCGTCGCTCATGTACCCATTGGTTTCCAGCGACAGGGCGAAATGGGCCTGTTCAAGATCTTTGACCACGCGATGTTCGCCACCTTTGTAAAGTGCCGGTTGCGCAATCAGACCCTTACCGGTCGGTAAATGACCAAAGGTTTTTTCCGCCATGCGCACCAATTCCGCGTGATCCACTGCGCCAGCGGCGGCCAATATCATCTGATCAGGCACATAGTTTTGTGCCACGAATTCAGCCAAATTGTCACGATTGAAATTCTCAACACGTTCTGCAGGGCCCAGAATTGTGCGCCCGAAAGGCTGGTCTGGGTATGACACCTCTTGCAGCCAATCAAAGATAATATCATCGGGCGTATCCAGCGACTGGCCGATTTCCTGCAAAATCACACCCCGCTCGATATCAACCTCACGCGGGTCAAACGTGGAATTCAGCACGATATCCGAAATCACATCAAACGCCATTGGCACGTCTTTTTGCAAGACGCGTACATAGTAGGCAGTTGTTTCGCGACTGGTGTATGCGTTGATAAACCCGCCCACATCTTCAATCGCTTCGGCAATTTGCAGCGCGTTACGCCGTTTTGTACCTTTGAACGCCATATGTTCCAGAAAATGCGCAATCCCGTTTTGGTCGCTGCGTTCATGGCGGCCACCCGCAGATATCCACACACCAAGAGATGCGGATTGCAGGCCGGGCATATATTCCGAAACGATACGAAAGCCGTTCGGTAATGTGGTTAGTTCAACAGTCATGCACCGATCCTTTCACGAATAAGGGTTTCAACCGCGATCAAATCATTCTTAACCTGCGTCATGCGCTCATCGCGTTCAAACAGGCCTGCCATGCGCGCGGGCAATGCAGGATGCACACCACAGGCCGCTTCAACGGCTGCGGGAAACTTGGCGGGATGTGCTGTGGCCAGCGTTATCATCGGCACGGCTTCATTGCGCGCAACGCTGTTTGCAACCTTGACCGCAATGGCAGAATGCGGGCAAAGCACTTCACCAATGTCGGCATAGGCACGTTTGATTTCCGCACTGGTTTCTTTTTCTGAACAACGTCCGCTGTCAAATTCATCATGCAGCTTTGTCGTTGCACCTTGTGACAGTGTAAATGTCCCGTCATTTTTCAGCGCATCCATCAACTGTATCACCGCATCACCTTCGCGATCATAAAGATCAAACAGCAAGCGCTCAAAATTAGAGCTCACCTCAATATCCATCGACGGGCTGATCGACGGGGTCACCCCTACTTTCGTATGATCACCTGATTGCAAGGTGCGGTGCAGAATGTCGTTTTGATTGGTGGCAATCACCAGCCGTTCAATGGGTAATCCCATGCGCTTGGCAACATAGCCTGCGAAAATATCACCGAAATTACCGGTGGGCACCGTGAAGGATACTTTGCGGTGCGGTGCACCAAGGGCTACTGCAGAGGTGAAATAATAAACGACCTGCGCCATCACGCGGGCCCAGTTGATACTGTTGACCCCTGCCAGTTTCACACCATCACGGAAATCAAAATCGTTGAACATATCTTTCAACAGGGCCTGACAATCGTCGAAGTCGCCTGCCACGGCCAATGCGTGAATATTGCTTTCACTTGGTGTAGACATCTGGCGACGCTGCACTTCTGAAACACGCCCATCAGGAAACATGATAAAGACATCAACCGCATCCAACCCTTTGAACGCCTCTATCGCGGCAGAGCCTGTGTCACCCGATGTAGCCCCAACAATCGTGACCCGTTCACCGCGCCGTTTCAGTGCCACCTGAAACATCTGGCCGATCAGTTGCATCGCCACATCCTTGAACGCCAATGTGGGGCCGTGGAACAGTTCCAGAAGGAAATGGTTTTCATCCAATTGCACCAAAGGGCAACGCGCCTTATGGGCAAAACCGGCATAGGCTTTGTGAATGATCTCCTGAAACTCGGTGTCGGTGAATGTATCACCGACAAAAGGTTTCATCACGGCAAAGGCCACTTCCTCGTATGATTTTCCGGCAAAGCCCGCGATTTGATCCGGCGTTAGTGTCGGCCATGTTTCAGGCACATAAAGCCCACCATCACGTGCAAGACCCGATAGCATTGCTTCTTCAAATGTCAGTGCAGGCGATTGCCCGCGGGTCGAGATATATTTCATAAGTAGCGTTCCAGGTTAAACGGTTTTCTGTCTGATACGATAAAGCAGATAGAGTGTCATCCCAAACCATACTAAAGCCAATGAAAACCATGTAATTGCATATTCAAGATGGTCGTTCGGGATATTCAGGCCAATCGGTTGCGGGTTTGTGCCATAATCGCCGACCTCAATAGAGCGGGCCACAATCAGAAACGATTCCGTGCCGAAGTGTTTTGCCATCTTGTTGGCATCACGGGCAAACCAGATATTCCTGTCCATATTCGGTTCGGGCGTGTAGCCATCGACTTCATTCGGCCAAAGGATATTACCGACAATGGTCACTTCCTGCGGTTTGCGCACAGTGGTTTTCTGCGCTTCGGGGATATAGCCCATATCAATCAAAACCTTCCGCCCGTCAGGTTTTGTCAACGCAGGTGCTATCACTAGAAATCCCGGCCCATTGCGCTTAGTTGAATAGATCACATGCGCTTCATCAAAACCGATCAGGGCTTTGACGTGCACCGACAGGCGGTTGTCAAATTCGGGGTTTGGTTTGGCAGGCAAGGGAACAGGATCAGCAATGATTTGTGCTTCAATCTGGGCCAGAATAGTATTCTTCCAGCCCATACGTTTCACTTGCCATGTGCCAAGGGACAATAGGATTGCGATACCCGTGATGCCGAAAATTATCGGGAAGATCATGCGTTTGGTCATTTAACACCTGTTCAGAAAACACCTTACGCTGTATCCTAGATTGACGATAAATCCAAGATGTAAACCTGTATCATTTAGTAAGGGTTCCACCATTAAACATCGTAGGGTCAGTTACCCCCAACCCCACCCAGTTCGAAGATAAAACACCAAGCTTTTCACACACGGAAAACGATGCGGTATTGCCAGCCGTAACACCAGTACAAAACCCCCGCACCTGTAATTCTTCCCATAACTGCACGATTGCAATTGCACCTAATATAAGTGCAATTTTTTGACCGCGGCGGTCTTTGCGACATGACAACCCCCCCCAAAATGCATATTCCGAAAACGCCGATTGTTCAGGGTAGCATTTATAACCCCATGCACTGGCAACTGGTTGCCCCGATTTATCTACGGCGGCCAACGTTATACCCTCAACATCCAGTCCGCGTATCACGCGCCCGGCCATGGCCAACACACCGCAATCTGCTGCCATTTTTGCAAAACCAGCTACTAAAAATGCATCTGTTCTCGCATCAATACGTTTAACGGTCAGATCAGGTGGTAATTGGTATGTTTCCAATATTTGGCACGCTGCATCATATGCGGATTGCCCACCTGTGCAAAATTGCCAAACATTGCTGGACAGGCCCGATGCTTCAACTGCGGCTTTCATGGCTTCGGTTTTATCTATAGGTAAAAAATGACAGGTTGTTGATCCTTGAAGCCGTGCAAGACATATCAATTTATCGGCAGTTTTTGCACCAATATCGCCCACAACCGTTACAATACGCCCATTATAAGCTAACTGCCCGTCTTTTGCACACAACTGCCATAGATCACGGGCACGCCTAGATACAGTTTGTTGTGCTCCCGATCCAAAAAACTCATCCTGAAACCGCATATTATCCCAATCCGATATAAATGTGATAATGCCAGCCTAGCATAAAAAAACGGGGGTGCATAACACCCCCGTCAATCGGTTATCTTAAGTATTAAGTGCAATCATCCGCCCCAGATATAAACCGCGAAGAACAGGAACAACCAGACAACGTCAACGAAGTGCCAGTACCATGCAGCCGCTTCCAGGCCGACATGCTTTTCTTGTGTAAAATGACCCGCTTGGGCGCGCAGATAACAAACAAACAGGAAT
>Ga0209344_10001588_pt1 | contig 28796 bp, 23 predicted proteins | sample Cruoilmetagenom6_FD_187293 | JGI IMG/M metagenome (GOLD analysis project Ga0209344, IMG submission 187293) | Oil polluted marine microbial communities from Coal Oil Point, Santa Barbara, California, USA - Santa Barbara Oil Seep Sample 6 (SPAdes)... | ecosystem: Environmental > Aquatic > Marine... | reverse complement strand
CGCTCCGTACGAGATTTCCGATATCGGCCGCGCCTACATCGGCGGTCTGCTCGACCACGCCCGTGGGATGGTCGCCCTCACCAATCCCCTGGTCAACTCGTACAAACGCCTGGTTCCCGGCTACGAGGCGCCGGTCAACGTCGCCTGGTCCGAAAAGAACCGCTCGCCGATGATCCGCGTCCCGGCTCGACGTGGCATCGGTACCCGTTGCGAGGTGCGGACGCCTGACCCGTCGTGCAATCCATACCTGGCGTTTTCCGCCATGATGGCCGCCGGTCTCGACGGGATCGAGCGCGAACTCGACTGCGGCGAACCGGTCAATCGCAACATCTTCGATATGTCCGCTCGGGAGAAGAAGCGCCTCAAGATCCACCAGTTGCCGGCGAGCCTCGACGAGGCCCTTGATTTCTTCGAAAAGGACACGCTCCTTCGCGAGGCCCTCGGCGACCACATCTTCGATCACTTCCTGCACAACAAGCGCACCGAGTGGTCCGAGTACATCAAGGAGATCCACGGCTGGGAGGTCGATCGGTATCTCGATCGGTACTGACACCCGGATCATCCACCGCAACAGAGACGCCCCGCCAAAACGGTGGGGCGTCTTTTCTTTTTCCGGCCAACCGAAGGTGGGGAGTGATTCCGCGAAAACTACTGCAGTAAATAGCTTGAGAAAAATTTCTCAAACAATTACAGTGAAGGACTATGGCTGGATGCCATCACGCTCGTGATCTTTCAACCACTGACCACACCGGCTCCTGGTGGGGTCCAAAGGCGCCAATTTCCCAACGCCGGAAACCCATTGAAAGCACAATCCTTCCTACAGATCAGGAATCCGTCTTATCGACGTCGGAAGACCAGGAGTAGATTCAATGCCCATCATCACCATCTCTCGCGGAATCTGCAGCGGCGGCACCCAACTCGCCGAACTGCTGCACGACAAGCTCGGCTGGCCGGTGCTCGGCCAGGAAGACATCTCGACCGCGGCGGCGAAGGCCTACCGGATGTCCGAGGAAGAGCTCCGTCGGGGTCTCTACCTCCCGGCAAACTTCTACGAGCGGTTCACCGACCGTAAGACCCGATACCTCCTTGCCACCCAGGCAACGATCGCCGGGTCGCTCGACGGCGGCAACGGGATCTATCACGGTCTGGCCGGACAGTTCCTCTTCCAGAATCTGCGCAACGCCTTCAAGGTGCGGATCGTCGCACCCATGTCCCTCAGGGTGGACAACGCCGCGCGTCGTAAAGGCATGACCCGCCACGAGGCGGCGGAGCACATCCGCGAGGCCGACGAGCATCGCCAACTCTGGGGTCGACAGATCTTCGACGCCGATGTCAATGACCCCGACCTGTACGATCTGGTCGTCAACCTGGAGAAGGTCAGCCTCGCGACAGCCGCAAATCTGATCGCCGAGATCATGCAAGGCAAGGACCGTCAACCGACTCCGGAGTCTATTCAGGAGTTCGAGGATTTCTCCCTCGAGAAGCGGATCAGGGCCGAGCTCTTCTTCAATTCACCGTTCACCCCGGATATCGCACAGGTCTCGGTGAGGAAAGGCGATGTCCACCTGGCGGGAGGGCGCTCCTTCGAGGAGGTGCGACCGAAGATGGTCGAGTTTGTCGGCCAGGTCGAAGGTGTGACGACGATTCACACGGACCACGACACGGTCGAGACCGTTGACGTCGCCCTTGACCCCGATTTGATCCTGTCGACCAGCGATGCCAAAGCGTCGGATGTGATGCTGCGCCTCGAGCAGTACCCCAACTGCCGCGGCAACTGCAACATTCGCGAAGCCATGGTCGCCCTCAGCGCATCCGCCATCAAGCTCGAAGACGGCCACATCATGATTCCTCGGTATCTGCTGATCCGTGATGCCGATGACAACCTCGTCGGCGTCGTCAGCCGACGCGAGCTTCTCAAGGGGTTGGTTCCCCACCTCCAGGAAGACCGGGAGTCCGCAGCCCACATCCGGGCCCTGGTGCCTTTCGGCGGCAGCACCCCGAGTGAGATCTTCATCCGCTGGACGTCGCTGTTCTCGAAGGCCGCCCTCGATGCCTCACGAGAATCGATCAAGACGGTCATGGCCCCCATCCGAGGCACCGTCCAGGCCGGTGACTCCCTGTCGACGGTGGTCACCACCATGCTCTTCCACGGTGTCGACCTGGTGGCCGTTCTCGAAGGCACAAGGGTCGTCGGGGTCGTGCTCATGACCAACATCTTCGACATCGTCGCCCAGTTCGTCATGGAACACGGTGGCGACAATGGCTGACACTCCCGCCACAACCGGCCAGGGGAAGAGATTTGGTCTCCGCCTTTTCAAGAAACCTTCGAAACCCATCGATGGCAAGCGCCTGTTCTTCCTTCTCCTTGGTCTCGGTCTGTTCTTCGCCGTCTATCTCTCACCACCATGGCCGTCCGCCGTCGATCCCATGGGGGCCTCCTTCGAGCTATCGGCCCAGGGCAAGGCGGCGCTGGGACTCTTCCTGCTCGCCGCGGTGTGGTGGGTCTTCGAGGTGGTACCCATCGGCGTCACCAGCATCGCCATCGCGGTGACCCAGGCCCTGTTTCTGATTCGTCCCGACAAATTCTTTGCCGGAGAGACCGTCCCCATCGGCGGGCCCGAACTCGCCATGAAGGAGTTCTTCCACCCCTCGGTCTGGTTCATCTTCGGTTCCATCGTCATCGGGATGGTCTTCACCAAGACCGGGCTGACCAAACGCCTGGCGTACAAGATGTTGGCCATCGTCGGCGAGAAGACATCCATGATCTATCTCGGCTGCTTCGTTATGACCGCGACCCTGACCCTGGTCATGGCCCACACCGCCGTGGCCGCGACGATCTTCCCCCTCTTGGTCGCGATCTACCGACTCTACGACGAAGGCGACGAGCCCACCAACTTCGGCAAGGGCCTTTTCATGGGCATGGCCTATGTCGCCGGGGCCGGCAGTATCATCACCCTCCTTGGCGCCGCCCGTGGCGCCGTGGCCCTCGGTTTCTACAAGGAGATCACCGGTAGGGACGTCACCTTCTTCGAGCTCACCTGGTTCATGTTTCCCATCGGCTGGATCATGGTCTTTGTCCTGTGGGGCTTTTTTATGATCTACTACAAGCCCGAGCGGGCATCGATCCCGGGCCTCCGAGAGCGGGCGCGCGATCTCTACGCTCAACTCGGCGGGATCACCGGGAAAGAAATCCTGGCAGCGACCATCGTCGTGGCGGCAGTGGGGACCATGAGTCTTCGGTCCTTTATCCCGGCCCTGAAGGCTGTCGACAAGTCGGGCATCATCATGCTCGCGACCCTGCTCTTCTTTGTCTTCAAAATCCTCGACATCAGGGATCTCGAAGATGTCCCGTGGAACATCATCCTGCTCTTCGGCGGCGCCATGAGCCTCGGCTACTGCCTGGTGCAGACAGGCGCGGCCGACTGGATGGCCATCAACGCCGTCGGCCTGCTCAAGGCCGCGCCGGCAACGGTTTTCATCGTCGGTGTGACCTTCTTCGTTCTGATCATGACAAACCTGATCATGAACGTGGCGGCCATCGCCATCTGTCTGCCGGTGGCTCTCAAGATTGCTCCCTACCTCGGGGTGGGCGGCGAGGTCATCCTCTTCGGTGCTTTGGTTGCCGCGGGAATGCCGTTCCTGCTTCTGGTGGGTGCGGCGCCCAACGCCATCGCGTACGAAAGCAAGCAGTTCACCTCGGGTGAGTTCTTCAAGGCCGGGATTCCGGCGAGTCTTCTCCTGATGGTCGTAGTGACGATCTTCGTGATCTTCATCTGGCCGATCATGGGGATGGAGGTCACAATCCCCATGCCCTGAGAACAACGAGCTAACAGCACCAGCCTTCACGGAGGAAGCATGCCGACACAAAGCTTGATCGACGGCTATCGCAAGTTCAGAGAGAAGTACAGATCCGATCACGAGGTCTTCGACCGACTTGCCGACGAGGGACAGGATCCAAAGGTCATGTGGATCGGTTGCTCGGATTCGCGGGTCGTCCCCGAGCTCATCACCGGTGCAGATCCCGGCGAGCTCTTCGATCTCCGAAACATCGCCAATGTGGTACCGCCTGCAACCTCGGATGCCTGCGCCACCGGAGCCGCCGTAGAGTACGCGGTGATCCACCTCGGAGTCGACCACATCGTCGTCTGCGGCCACACCGAGTGCGGCGGTATCGCCGCCCTGGCGGCCGAGCCCGATCCCGACTCGCAGCCTCACATCACGTCGTGGCTCGATCTCGCTCGGCCGGCTCGTGAGAAGGTGCTTGCCGCCGGCATCGCCGAGGATGAGATCTACCTCGAGACCATCAAGACCAACGTGCTCATGCAGTTCGACAACCTCCGGACCTATCCCTGCGTGGCCGCTGGAGAACGGCACGGTACGTTGCGTCTTCACGGCTGGCTCTACGACCTTCACACCGGCACCATCCAAGCCTTCGACCCGGAATCGGGTGACTGGGAGTCCGTTGCCAGCCACTCAGGGATCGGAGGGTAGCTGCCGGAAGGATCGGCTCTACCATGGACCGAATTCTGGTTGTCAATCGTGATCGACACACCCTCGATGGGCTGGAGAAACTCCTCCTCGATCGCGCGGACCATCAGATCACCCTCGCCGAAAACATGGACACGGCGCTCGACGCCCTCACCGACAGCAACCCCGATCTGGTCCTCCTCTGCCTGCCTCTGAGCAGGACCCAAGGACGTGAGGCCGTGGCGGCCCTGCATTCGGTGGAGCCGAAGATGCCGGTTGTGGTGATCTCGTCCACCGGTGGTTCCGACGAGACCATCCAGGTCATCAAGGCCGGCGCCTTTGACTGCCTCCTCGAACCCTATGACGAGGACGATCTTTTCGACACCATCTTCCAGGCCATCGAAGCCGGTCGGTTGATCCGCTCACCGGTGGCGATCTCTCAGCCCGAGACGGACATGGTGGGCGATGCGATCATCGGTCGATCAAAACCGATCCAGGAGATCTCCAAAGCCATCGGGCGCGTGGCGCCCACCGATGCGACGGTCCTCATCCGTGGCGCCTCGGGCACCGGCAAGGAACTGGTGGCACGCGCAATCTATCAACATTCGAGCCGAGCCGATGGTCCCTTCGTCGTCGTCAACTGCGTGGCGATCCCCGAGACCCTCCTCGAGAGCGAACTCTTCGGATTTGAACGGGGAGCATTTACCGGGGCTGTCAAGCGCAGAATCGGAAAGGTCGAACAGGCCCACGGCGGTACGCTTTTCCTCGACGAGATCGGCGACGTCGCGCTCCCCATCCAGGCCAAACTCCTGCGGCTGCTCGAAGACCGTAGGATCGAACGGATCGGCGGCCGAGAACCCATCGAAGTCGATGTGAGGATTCTCGCGGCGACAAATCGGGACCTCGAAGCCGCGATCGACGGAGATCGTTTCAGGAGCGATTTGTTCTACCGGCTGAACGTGGTTCCGATCCATCTGCCACGCCTATCGGATCGACCCGATGATGTCCCTCTTCTGTGCGACTACTTCATGGAGCGCTTCGCCCTCGGTCTCGGTGTTCGCAACCCCGGTCTGGCCGCCGAGGCGTACCCGATTCTCGTCGCCCATTCATGGCCTGGAAACGTCCGCGAGCTCGCCAACCTCATGGAGCAGTGCCTCATCTTCTCTCGGGGCCACCGAGTGGCGCCGGAAACCGTCCAACGGCTTCTCAACGGCATCCAGGAGAAAACAGCCGACCCCTTTCGCCAGATCGACGAGATCCTGGCCCAGAGTTTTCAACGGGCCGTGGACAGCGACTGCTCCAACCTCCTGGAGAAGATCACCGATCGCGTCACCCGGCAGACCATCACCGAAGCGCTGCGTCACACCGCCGGCAATCGATCCAGGGCGGCCCGGCTTCTCGGGGTATCCCGACCGACCCTGCTCGCAAAGATGCGGAAACACGGAATCACCTGATCCGTTCGGTATCAAGAATTTTGACACCAATGGCAAGAAATCTGACACTTTCATCCATCGAAGGCCTCGCTCGACGGGGGCCGAAACGGTAGAATGCTCCGGTATCTGCTCAGAGAGCACCCCGGTGGCGGACAGACACTATTGGCACGGGAATTGCGAAAGAGCCAGGCGACCTGGAGAAGAGGCTGAGCCGGCATGACATCACCCGACCCCACCGACCATTCGAGCACACCAAGGACCAGTGTCCGATCGATGGTGATCGGATTGGCCCTCATCATCCTGGCGCCACTGACCATCACCGGCGCGATCAACCTGCAACAGTTCCAGGTCGTCTATCGAAACAAGGTCGAGAACGAGCTCGCGGTAATGATCGAGCGCCACAGCTTTATCGTCGATTCGTTCATCGAGGATCGCCTCAGTGATGTCCGGGTCATCACTCGCGAGCATCCCATCGAGCGGCTGAGCGACGCTGCCTTTCTCCGCCAGGCGCTCAACCTCATGCGCGAGGAGTACCACGGCGCCTTCGTCGATCTCGGTCTGGTGAACGAGGATGGCGTCCAGATCGCGTACGCCGGCCCGTTCAATCTCGAGATGGCGGACTACTCATCGGCCGGTTGGTTCGAACAGGCATTCACCAACGAGAGCTATATCAGCGATGTCTTCGCTGGTCTTCGAGGCTCACCGCATTTCATTGTCGCCACCCAGCGCAGGGTCGGCAACGAGACTTTCATCCTCAAGGCCACCATTGACTTCGAAGCTTTCAACGCTCTCGTAGAGGGCATCCGGATCGGCGACACGGGTTTCGCGTTCATCATCAACCGCGAAGGGAAATTCCAGACCAGCCCACAATTCGAGGTGTCGCTCAATCATGCCCCGTATTCGGGTGTTCTCGACGGGTCGATCCGATCGGACCGGATTCACGTCGTCGATGGTGAGAACCGTTTGGGCCGATCCTCCATCTTCACCTTCGCACCCCTCAAGCAGGGGAGCTGGTTGTTGTGCTATCAACAAGAGACGGACGACGCCCTCGGCGAGGTTCGGCAGATGATCCGGCTGGCCATCATCGCCCTTCTGGTGGTCGCAGCCGGGGCGCTGGTCATCAGTTTCTTCGTTTCAAGAAACCTCGTATCCAAGTTTGCGGAAGCCGATCGGGAACACACCGTCATGACCCATCAGGTGATCGAGACCGGGCGCCTTGCCTCCATCGGCGAGCTGGCTGCCGGCATCGCACACGAGATCAACAACCCGGTGGCGATCATGGTTCAGGAGGCGGGCTGGATCGACGACCTCCTCAACGACGACGACCCGACTTCGGCGGAAAACCTCGAGGAGATCAACCGGGCCGTCGGCCAGATCCGGACCCAGGGCGATCGATGCAAGGAGATCACCTACAAGCTTCTGAGTTTCGCCCGAAAGACCGATCCATCGGTGCGCGAGGTGATCCTCAACGACATCGTCGAAGAGGTCATCGGTCTGACCAGCCAGAAGACACGGTATGCCAACGTGCAGATTGTTAGGGAACTGAGCCCGGATCTGCCCGCGATTCAAGCATCGCCCACTGAGATCCAGCAGGTGTTGCTCAACCTCGTCAACAACGCCGTCGATGCCATTGATCAACCGGGCGGAACGGTCACCGTCGCGACCCGGACCGAGGGCGACGCTGTCGTTCTCGAGGTTTCGGATACCGGCAAGGGAATCCCCGAAGCCAACCTCGGGCGGATCTTCGATCCCTTCTTCACCACCAAACCCGTCGGTCAAGGTACCGGTCTCGGTCTTTCCATCTGTTACGGCATCGTCGAGAAGGCCGGTGGCAGTATCACCGTGGAGAGCGAAATTGATGAAGGCACCACCTTCACCGCGTCGTTCCCACGTGAAACAGACGAAGACCTTCAGACCACCAAACCCAACAACGAAAGAGTAGACCTATGATCGAACCATCAGTCCTCGTCGTCGACGACGAAGTTCAATTCGTTGAAACACTCGTCAAACGCCTCGTCAAGAGAGGCGTCAAGGTCAGCTCCGCTCACAGCGGCCAGGATGCGTTGGATGCCCTGGCGGGCGGCGGCGCGACCAGGACCGACGTGGTGGTGCTCGATGTCAAGATGCCGGGGATGGACGGCCTCGAGACCCTGGCCGTCATCAAAGAGCAACACCCCCTTGTCGAGGTCATCATGCTGACCGGTCACGCCACCGTTGAGTCGGCCATCGAGGGCATGAAGCACGGTGCATACGACTACCTGATGAAACCCTGTGATCTCGATGTCCTCATGGAGAAGTTGAACCAGGCTGCGGTCAAGAAACGCGAGCACGAGGCCAAGATCCTCGAGGCGCGAGCGACCATGATCTCGCTCCGACGGGGCGACTGAATCCATCGTCATGACTGGAACATCAGAACCCGTGCGGTTGCTCCTGGTCGATGACGAGATCGGCTATCTGGAAGTCCTTTCCAAACGGCTGACTCGTCGTGGATACAAGGTCACCACCGCGAGTAACGGCACCGAGGCCATCCGTGCCCTCCGACAGTGGGAGTTCGACCTTGCGGTCGTCGATCTCAAGATGGAGGATATGGACGGCATCGAGGTGCTCAAGGTCTTCAAGAAGATGGACCCTTCGCTGCGGGTCATCATGCTCACCGGTCACGGGTCCGAGAGAGCGGCGCGCGACGGGATTTCGCAGGGGGCTTTCGATTATCTGATCAAGCCTGTCGGACTCAAACGCCTCGTTGAGACGATTTCGGCCGCACTGGCTTCGGAGACTCCATGATCAGATTCACACATACCATTGGTCACCATCGACCAGGGTCATCAACGCGGATTGAAATCTCCGCGGATTTTTCAAGGAGGAAGCAGTCGTGAGTTTCTTTGAACACTGGGGGAGGTTCATGACCTCCGCCGCTCAAGCACACGCCGCCTGGGAGCTCGATATCTCGCGGAGGATCCTCGGAGATCCCAAACGAATCGTCGTTCTGCTGCTGCTGCTCCTGCCTATTTTCGTCTTCGGACCGGTGGTGGCGGCACAGGTCTTCGAGGAGGCTGCGGCGGCGGGGGACACTCTTCCCGATATTCTCGGAGGCAAGAAGGCCTACAGCCCGGCGTTCTACACAACGGGTATCTTCATCGCCTCGATCCTGATCGGCCTCTGTGCCGGTCTGATCACCGGTTGCATCGGCGCAGGCGGTGGTTTCATCATCGCTCCGGCACTCATGTCCGCCGGGATCAAAGGCATTCTAGCCGTCGGAACGGATCTTTTCCATATTTTCGCCAAGGCGATCATGGGCAGCGTCATCCACCGCAAGCTCGGGAACGTGTCGGTGCCGTTGGCCATGACCTTTCTGATCGGAGCCATTGGCGGCGCCCTTGTGGGCGGGATCATCAACCGGACGCTGTATGAAATCAACCCGGTGCTCTCGGACGCGTTCATCACCACCATCTACTCGATCATGCTCGGTGGTCTCGGGACCTATGCCTTGATGGATTTCCTCAAGGCCCACAAGTCGGGCGATGGCGGCGGTGACGCCCACGGTGGAAAGATCGAGGGTGCGGAGCTCGGCGGTCTGCCCAAGAAGCTCCAGGCCATCAAGGCCCCACCGATGATCACCTTCGACGAGAGCCTGGTCCCCGGCGGTCGCCAGATTTCGGCGTGGTTCCTCATCGCCAGCGGCTTTCTGGTCGGTATTGCCGCCGCCATCATGGGGGTCGGCGGTGGTTTCCTGACCTTCCCGATCTTTGTTTACACCCTCGGTGTGTCGTCCATGACCACAGTCGGGACAGACATCTTCCAGATCGTCTTCACCGCCGGTTTCGCGGCCATCAGCCAGTACGCCATCTATGGCTTCATCTTCTACACCCTGGCCATGGGGATGCTTCTGGGCTCGCTCTTCGGGGTCCAGATCGGCGCCATGGTGACCAAGGTGGTTCCCGGCATCACCATCCGTGGCTTCTACGCCATGGCGGTCCTCGCCGGCTTTGTCAACCGCATCTTCGCATTGCCGGGCAAGCTCAGCGATCTCGAGGTGATCTCGCTCTCGCCGGGGCTTGTTTCGGTGCTCGACAGCATCGGTGTCTGGGCGTTCTTCATCGTCATCGGAGGGTTCGCGAGCTGGGTGATCTACACCTTCATTGCCAACCTCGGGGCGCTGAGGAGTGAGGAGGTGACCTCATGAGCGGACGGAAATCAAAGCTCGCCATCGGCGTCACCCTCCTTGTGAGCTTCATCATCGTCCTGGTGATCTTCTTCATGCCGGTTTTCGGCGGCCAGAACGGCCTCAACTATCTCGACAACCTGTACAACTCCATTTCCAAGGGCTCGGCCTACTACATCCCCAAAGTCCAACACCTGGTGGAGGATCACGGAAGCAAGGACGTCACCCTCAACCTCAAGATGACCGATGCCGCAACGGCTGCCGCGGTCGAACCGGTCTTCACCGCGGCTGGGATCACCACTGCGGTCGAAAACAACAACCTCATGGTCAACGGCGATCTGGCGGAGATCTTCTCCATCTGTCTTTCGGATGCCGATGACGCCTATCACAATCGCGACGAAGCACTGGAGGCGAAGTACGGGGTCGGCGCGAGGAAGGTCATGTACGGCTGGTGGGCCGCTCTCACCGCCATCGAAAAGGACCTCAAACGTCAGAAGCTCTTCGCCTCCGCCGATCTCGCCCACTCGGTCCAGGCCAAGACGGTGGAGTGCGCCTACAACTACTACGGCATCGAGCCGCAGAAGATCACCGATCGCTGGGCCATCGTTCTATTCTCACTGGTGTTCTACGTGGTCTACACCGTCTGGTATGGCTACGCCATCATGTTCATTTTCGAAGGTCTGGGCTTCGATCTGGCGGCTCACTGATCGCAGAAACCGAGGACAAGAAAACACTGTTGTCCGGTTGAGATCGGTGTGACCGCCTGGAGGTCTCGTATGTCTTTTCTGAAGAACAGGCTCGTCCAGATCGGCATCGCAATTCTGATCGGTGTTCTGGTCCATTCGCTGCCGCGTCCTCAAGGCACCCTTTTCGATGTCTCCGGCGATCCCGGCCGGATGCTGGCGGCGGCTGCGAGCGAGGATTTCTCCGTCGTCGACCACACCGGCGAGGACGGAAGTTACCGCCTCGAGGTCATCGAAAGCTTTTCGACGCCCGGGACACTTCTCACTGACCTGGCCGCCGAGCTCGGCGGTGAGGTCGATGTTCGTTATGTCAACGGGCTCTCGCCCAAGGCCTTTCGTTTCCTGGCCGTGCTGGCAGCCCTCATTTTCCTGTTTGTGGTCGAACCGATCCCGCTGGAGATCACGGCCATTTTGATCGGCGTTTGCCTTGTCGGCTTCGATATCGTCGAGCTCACCGCTGCCTGGGCGACCTATATGCACCCCGTTGTGGTCTTCATCATGTGCTGCCTGATCCTCGCCATTGCACTGGAAAAGGCCAAGCTGACCGAACGCCTCAGCCATTTCATCGCGAAACGGGCCGGTACCAGCGTCATCCGTTTCACTTTCATCCTCTCAATCGGCCTCGGTCTGGCGTCAGGCGTGTTGCACGACGCAGCCGCCACCGCCATCGGCATCGCCACCATGATCCCCTTGATGCGCGCCGCGGGCATCGAACCCAACACCAACACTGCCCGCTTCATGATTCTGTCACTTGCGTTTGCATGTTCGTGTGGCGGGATGTCCACCCTCGTGGGAGGCGGCCGCTGCATGGTCGCGGCAGCTTTCTTGAAAGAGCTCACCGGCATCGAGATCAGCTTTCTCGACTGGATCAAGTTCGCCCTCCCGTTAGCACTCGTGACGGTGCCGGCAGCGGTGCTCACGGTCTACTTCGTGTTCCGTCCCGATCCTTCCTACCAGCTCCCGAAGTACGATGAGGAACCGGGCCCGCTGTCGGCGCTGCAGAAGCGAACAATCGCCATCTTAGTCGTGGTGTTCTCCCTGTGGTTGACAAAGGGCCTGCACGGAATTGACTACTCCATCACCGGCATGGTTGGAGTCGCGGTCTTGGTGGCCGCCGGTATCCTTCGGTGGAACGACATCCACGAGAACCTCGAATGGGGAACCGCCCTCTTCATATTCGGTGGCGGAATCTGTCTCGGTCTCGCCATGGCGTCTTCGGGGGCGGCATCTTATTTTGCGCACGTGTTCTTTCCCCTCGTCGAGGGCAAAGGTTGGCTGGTGCTTCTCGGTGGCGTCTGTGTTTTCGGCGCCTTGGTCACCAACGCCATGGCCAATGTTGCAGCGGCGGCGCTGATTCTTCCCATCGTCATTCCTTTGGCCGAGCTCGAGGGGGTCGACCCGAGGGTCATCGCTCTCGGTCTCGCCTGCGCAACCTCGTTTGCGTTTCTCCTCGTGATCGGTTGCCCGCCCAACGCCATCGCCTACTCGTACCGCCAGTTTCGAGCCGTTGATCTGACCAAGGTCGGTCTGGTCGCAACCCCGATTCTGCTCCTCCTGATGCTGGTCACCGCCGGTGTTTGGTGGAGTATCCTGGGATTATTGTAGGAGCGTGGCCATGTTGAAAATTCCGATCGACATTCTCATCGTCGACGACGAGCAGGACTTCGTGGAGATGTTGTCGCTCCGTCTCACCGATGCCGGCCACCGGGTTCGAGCGGCTTTCGACGGCGACGCCGGCCTGGCGGCCCTCGCTGAAACCGAGTGCGACGTCATGCTCTTGGACATCAGAATGCCCGGCAAGGACGGCATCACAGTGCTCAAGGCCGCCAAGACCGCACACCCGGTGGTCGAGGTGATTCTGCTCACCGGTCACGGCACCATCGACACCGCCGTCGAAGGGCTCAAATCCGGGGCGTTCGACTATGTTCAGAAACCGGCCCGCTTCGAGGACCTGCTCGAAAAGCTCGAGGCGGCCCGAAACCGTAAATCCGAGCACGAGGGACGCATCCGACGTGCCGAGGCACGGTCCCTCATGCGCCAGAGTGGGAATTACTGAGAGAAGCCGTGGAACACCGCTACAAGCAACTACTCTGGCGGATGACGCTCACCGGGCTCGCGGCGACACTGATCCCGCTCTATGTCATCGGCGCCGCCATCTACGTGTACTTCGCATCTACCCTGGAGCAGAACCAGCGCGCCCAGCTCTACAACCTCGCCCTCAACCGATCCAACGCGATGCAACTCTTCCTCGCCGAAAGAACCTCCATGCTCGAGGTCCTGGCTCACACCGCCAGCCTCGGAGGACTGACCTCTCCAGGCGAACTGAAAAAGGTCCTCACGATCCTCAACGAACACCAGCACAGCTTCATCGATCTCGGCATCATCGACGCACGCGGCGACCATGTCGCCTACGAGGGCGCATACCCACTGGAGGAACACAACTACGGCGGGGAGCCGTGGTTCGAGGAGACCATGCAACGCGGGGTTCACATCAGCGATGTCTTTCTCGGTTTCCGGGGGGTGCCCCATTTCGTCATCGCGGTCCGCCGCGAAGACCAACCGCAACCGTGGATCCTCCGCGCCACCATCGACTCCGAGGTCTTCACCCGACTTGTCCGCAGCGGTCAGATCGGTCTGACCGGTAACGCCTACATCGTCAACCGTTCCGGTCAGTTCCAGACTCCGCCTCGCTTCGGTGGCAACATTCTCGACCAGGCATCGTTCAGTCCGAACATCGCACCCCCGGGGGTGAGCGTGGTGTCCCGGGCAGACCCGAGCGCCGGCAGGCTGATGACTGCTTTCGCCTGGATGACATCCAAAGACTGGCTGTTGGTGATCGATCGTGACCCATCGGAGCCGGCCGCTCCCCTTCGCAATACCCTGCGTATCGAGCTCATCGTCCTGGTGATCGCGTCACTGCTGGTCGGTGGCGCGGTGGTCTTTCACACCCGCCAGCTCGTGGCCCGGCTCGCGTCCGAAGACCGGAACCGGGTGGCGACCGAGGCCCAACTGGCGCACTCGGCCCGACTGGTGTCCGTGGGTCGCATGGCAGCCGGTGTCGCCCATGAGATCAACAACCCATTGGCGGCCATCGGCGAGCTCGCGGGCCTCATGGAGGACCTCATGGACGACACGTATCTGGCGAGCTCAACCCACGCCGAGCTGTTCCATGAAAACGTCCGAAAGATCCAACTGCATGTTGACCGGACCCGCGATATCACGCACAGACTCCTCGGTTTCGCGCGCCGCATGGAACCGCGCCAGGACTCCGTCAACGTCAATGACGTCGCCATCGAGGCGCTGTCTTTCATCGACAGCGAGGCCTCGTTCCGAGGGGTCGCGCTCGTCCAGCAACTCGACCCCGACCTGCCGCTCATCAAGAGCGACCGTGCTCAGCTCCAACAGGTGGTCCTCAACCTGGTGAACAACGCCCTCGATGCTGCTTCCGAGGAGGGCCGTATCATCGTCTCGACCAGATCGGAGCCCAATGCTGTGATCATCACCGTCGAGGACAACGGCAGCGGGATCCCCCTGGAGCTCCAATCACAGATCTTCGACCCGTTTTTCACCACCAAGGCGCCGGGCGAAGGCAGTGGCCTCGGGCTGTCGATCTGTCATACCATCATGAAGGGACTCGGCGGCGCCTTGACCTTCGACAGCGCACCCGGCAGTGGTACGGTCTTTAGTGTTCGCTTGCCGAGGACGCAGGAGTGAAAGTTCGGGAGCAAGGAAAGGAGGCCGAGTCGATGGCCATTCGACTTCTCGTGGTTGATGACGAGGAGGATTTCCTTCGCTCGATCGTCATGCGCATCGAACTTCGCGGCATCGAGGCCCATGGGGTGACCAGCGGGACGGCTGCACTGGAGTACCTGAAGGCCAATCCGGACATGGTGGATGTGGTCCTGCTCGACATCAAGATGCCCGGCATGGATGGACTGGAGACCTTACGCCGGATCAAGACCTTTTGTCCCTCTCTCGAGACCATCGTCGTCACCGGCCATGCCTCGCAGGAGTTCAGTCGCCTCGGACGCGAGCTCGGCGCCTTCGACTATCTCATCAAACCGATCAGGCTCGACACGATTCTCGAGCGCATCCAGGCTGCGTACCGGGACCGTCAAACTACGAGTGCCGAGTGAGACTCATCGGTCGCGAAGCGTCCCGAAAATGAACGAGACAGCACGTCCACGCGTTCTTCTGGTTGACGACGAGGTCGACTTTCTCACGAGCCTCGGCCGGCGCCTCAATCTCCGTGGCTTGCCCACGCTCACCGCCGCGAACGGTCCCGACGCACTCGCGATCCTTCAAGATCAGCCGGTGGACGTGGTGGTCCTCGATGTCCGCATGCCGGGGATGGACGGCATCGAAACACTGCGCCGAATCAAGGAAAGCCACCCGCGAGTCGAAGTGGTGATGCTGACCGGCCACGCTGACCTCGAATCCGCCCTCGATGGCATGCGCTTCGGGTTCTTCGACTACCTCACCAAACCGGTTCAGCTGCCACAACTCTTGGAGAAGATCGAGGACGCCTACCGGCGCCGTCTGGGCGGCGAGCCAGACGGTCATGAGGTATTCACCGACAAGCTCCAGCAGCACATCATCGTCGCCGATCGTCTGTCGTCGTTGGGTGAGCTCGCGGCAAGCATCGCCCATGAGATCAACAACCCCCTGGCAGTGATCTCCGAATCGGCCGGTTGGCTGAGATCCAAGACCGGGCGCGTGGACACGACGAGATCAGACCTGGAATCCTCAGTCGAACACGCACTCGACAAGATCGAGTCGGCCATCGATCGTGCAGTTCGGATCAGTCATAACTTCCTCCGTTTCGCGCGCGCACCCGACGCGGTCGTGCGCGACATCGATCTCGGTGAGCTTTGTTCCGAGGTCCGCGACCTCATGGCGAAGACGGCCGCCAACACCAACATCACAGTTGAAACGAAGATCACCCCCGAGACGGATCTGACGGTGAATTCCGACCCCTACCAGCTGCGGCAGGTTCTCCTGAACCTGGTCACCAACGCGGTGCAGGCCATTGGCAGGGATGGAGAGGTCGATATAGTGGTGGCCGGCGAAGTGGAAAACGTTCACATCACAGTGACCGATGACGGTCCCGGAATCCCGGAAGAACACCTGGAGAGAATCTTCGAACCGTTCTTCACCACCAAAGAAGAGGGACAGGGGACGGGACTCGGACTGGCGGTGTCGCGCGGCATCATCGAAAAGCTCGGTGGTCAGATCGAGGTTGACAATCGGCCGGGCGCAGGTTGTTCTTTCCGTCTGATTCTGCCACGACGCCGGGATTGAGGAGGAATGATGACGATCAAGGTGCTCCTCGTCGATGACGAGACGAGCTTTGTGGAGGCACTCGGCCGGCGGTTGACCCTGAGGCAGTTCGTCGTCCACCAGGCCAACGACGCCGAAACCGCAATGACCAGGCTCGCGGACAACCCGAACATCGACGTTGTGGTGCTCGATGTCAAGATGCCCGGCACCGACGGACTGACCGCCATCAAGGACATCAAACGAAAGCACCCGATGGTGGAAGTCATTCTGCTCTCCGGTCACGCCAACCTCGAGGCCTCTGTGGGCGGCATGGCGCTGGGCGCATTCGACTACCTGCTCAAACCGGTCAGGCTCGACGAGTTGGTCTATAAGATCGAGGACGCACACCGAAGAAAAAGCCTCCAGGAAGAGAAGATTCGGACCTTGCGCGGATCGACGCCATCGGCATCTGACGAGCGACCGGAGTGACCACGGCGGGTCGCGTCGTCACTGAGACACCGCAGTTCAGGCGGTGGAGATGAGTTTCGCCCAACGCCTCTCCGAGTTCCTTCGCCGCCTTGTCGGCTCTCACCGGCCCGAGCTTTCACCCGAGGAGGCCGAACGGCTCACCGCACTTTTCCGAGAGCGTTACGACAGCTTCCGCGTACTTCTGGCCGCCAACGGCCGGGCCCTGGAAGCCATGGCGGAGATGGAGCAGGCCTACTCAGGGACCCGACCCTATGGGATGGACTTCGTCGTCTCCAATGCCACGTCGGTGGCGGTTCGGGTCTATCGCATGATCCAACATCTCGATGTGCTTGCTCCTGACAGCTATTCCGGGCTCATCGGACGTTTCGACGAGATCCGCGGCGAGTTGGACGAGGTGATCCACCCGGTCATTCAAGTCATCGATGCCCCGTTGGTCCTACCGTTGAGCAAGATCCGCCGTACCGACAGTGGAATCGTCGGGGCGAAGATGGCCAACCTCGGGGAGATTCACAATGTCCTGGGTCTCGAGGTTCCGCCCGGGTTTGCCATCACCACGGCGGCCTACAGCAGGCTCCGCGACCACAACGATCTCAGACCAGAGTTTCACCGCCTCATCCAGAGCACCGAACTCGATCGACCGGACGCCCTTTTCGCCCTCAGCTCCCAACTTCAGCAACTCATCGCCACAGCCGAGGTGCCGTCCGATGTGCAGGAGACCATGGACAGCGCGCTGACCGAGTTGCTCGGCGCCCTGAACGGCGATGCCGGGCTGGCGGTGAGATCCAGCGCTCTCGGCGAGGACACCGCCGGTACGTCCTTCGCCGGTCTCTATGAATCACAGCTCAACGTCCACCCGGACAATCTGCTCGAGACCTATCTCGAGATTGCCGCAAGTAAATACACCCCGCAAGCCATGGTCTACCGTCGCCAGCATGGGCTGAGAGACATCGACACCGAGATGGCCGTCGGCTGTATGGCCATGGTCGATGCGGTGGCGGGTGGCGTCGCCTACACCTCGGACCCAAAGGACGAGACGGATCGTCGGATCAGAATCAGCGCCGCCATCGGTCTGCCGAAGGCGGTCGTCGATGGTCGCTTCGACGCCGATCTCTTTGTCGTCGATCGGGATCGACACGCCGTTGTAAAGCGAAAGATCATCAGCCAGAAGACCGCCTTTGTCCTCAGACCTGGTGAGGGCATCTCCCGACGGGACGTGCCCGCGGATATCGCCGACCAGCCGGTTCTGACCGACGAGCAGGCCCTGGAAATCGCGGAGATCGCCGCCCGACTCGAAGACCACTTCGGCTCTCCTCAGGATGTCGAGTGGGCACTCCTGGCCGATGGCCGTGTAGTGATTCTCCAGGCGCGACCCATGCACCATGCGGTGGTGCACACCGCGGCGCCGACCATCGAGGGCACACCGCTCGCCAGTGGTGGAGTCTGCGTCAGCCCGGGCGCCGCCAGCGGACGGGTCTCATGGGTTCGCAGCGATCGCGAGGCGTTGAAAATGCCAAACGGCGCCGTACTCGTCATCGACTATCCGGACCCCCGCTGGGCCGCCCTCCTCGACCGGACCGCTGCCGTGGTCTCCGAACACGGCGGGATCGCCGGCCATCTTGCCACCGTGTCGAGGGAGTTCGGCGTTCCGGCGATCTTCGGGATCGGGTCGCTCGATGTTCTGCGCCGGGGCGACGAGGTCACGGTGGACGCGGATGGGTTGGCTGTCCACAAGGGTCTTCTCCCCGGGCTCGAGGAGGACCGTCCACGGCGCAACCTGATGAAAGACAGCCCGATCCACGAGATGCTCAGACGTGCGCTCATCCACATCGCACCGCTGACCCTGATCGATCCCTCGGCGCCCGAATTTCGTCCCGCCAACGTGAAGACGCTCCACGACATCACCCGTTTCTGCCACGAAAAGGCTGTTCGAGAGATGTTCGCATTCGGCAAAGACAACGAGTTCCCCAGGTTCGCTGCGAAGCAGCTCCACCACAACGTCCCCATGCAGTGGTGGATGCTCAATCTCGATGACGGCTTCACCGAAGACATCAAGGGGAAATACGTGCACCTCGAGGAAATCTCCTGCGCCCCCATGCACGCCCTGTGGGATGGAATGGTCGCCGTTCCGTGGGATGGGCCCCCGGCCATGAGTGGTTCCGGTCTGGCCTCGGTCCTTTTCGAAGCCACTCGCAACCCGGCCCTCTCGACCCCGTTCAAGAAACCCTATGCGAACCGCAATTACTTCATGGTGTCGAAGAACTTCATGAATCTCCAATCGCGGTTTGGTTTTCACTTTTCGACGGTGGAGACCCTCGCCAGTGAGCGCGACAGCGAGAATTACCTCGTGTTCTCTTTGAAGGGCGGCGCCGCCGACATGGAAAGACGCGCCTCGAGGGCACAATTTGTTGCCGACATCCTCTCGGACAAGGGATTCAGCCTGAAGGTCATCGAAGACACAGTGACAGCAAGGGCATCGGCGCTTCCCCAGGAACGAGTTCTGGAGTTGGTCAAGATCATCGGCTATCTCCTCATGCACACACGCCAGCTCGACATGATCATGGGGGACCAACGATCCATCGATCACTACCGGGCCAAGTTGGAGGAAGATATCGCCACCCTCCACCGGAAGCCCACGACCTGAGCCGCAGCCACCCGCAACCACGTGCGAGTCGGAAGGAATGCGGCACCGGAGTTGTTCACCGACGCTGATGGAAGCTTCTCACCGACCCCTCGATCGCCTGTCAAACCGAGCGTTGGCTGAGGCCTTCTTCTCGCTCTCCGAGCAGGAGGAACCCGGCGATCGGCGGGTGGCATTGCTCAAGGCCGGCTATGCGGTCTTCGACACCCCCGGGAACGGTCGGCAAGCGGCTCTGTCGGTGGCCCCGGTCTGGCTCAGACCTCTCGTCGATCAGCTTGCCGCCTGCCGCGGTGAAGACGCCTTGGACGCGGCGGTCCAGCGACTTGCATCGGGCAACCGACCGCGGCGCCGGCCAACCCGCGAGCGCTATCTCTCCCGCGCCGATGTGAATCGAATCCTCAGTTCGGGGCCGGCGGAGATCCACCCCGATCGGATGCGCGGCGCGGCCCACTGGCACACCACCGACTCCGACGGTAAGACCGCCATCGAATCCATGGCCCGCAACTGTCAGCGAAGCGGGTATGCCTGGTCCATGGTCACCGACCATTCGCGCGGTCTCGAGGTGGCCTCGGGTCTCGATGCCGAGGGTCTGCGCCTCCAGCGCCGGCGCATCGAGCGCTCCAACGGCCGATCCGGCGAGGACCACCGGATCTTTCAGGGCCTCGAGATCGAGGTCCTCGAGGATGGCGCGCTCGATGTGCCCCATGGCGAGCGACTCGAGGTCGAGTGCATCGTCGCTGCGGTCCACCGCCTCTTCGACCCCGATCGGGATCAGACCGAGCGTCTGCTCACGGCCATCGCCTCACCCGGAGTCCATGTCCTCGCTCACCCGCGCGCTCGCCATTTCCACAACCGTCCTGGGCTGCGCGCCCGCTGGGAGGTCGTCTTCGCCTCCTGCGCCGAGCTCGGAGTCGCGCTGGAGATCAACGGTTTTCCCCGCCGTCAGGACCTCGACTGGGAGCTCGCCCGCCTCGCCGTCAAGGCTGAATGCGAGTTCCTCCTTGCCTCGGACGCCCACGCGCCATCGCACCTCGAGTTCGATGCCTACGCGTGTGCGATTGCCATGAAGGCCGAAATTCCGCGCGAGCGGATTCTCAACGTCATGCACGCCGATGAATTCGAGGCCTGGTTAGGCGACGCCTAAGGTGAGTGATTCTGGTGGATGAGATGCGCCAAGATCTTGATGCTCTGTATTTGCGATAAACGGAGGCATACCCGTTGGTATGTCGAGTATTTTCGCAAAGGCCAGAGCGCAAGAGGTTGGTGTAGATCGCCGCCGAGAATCGCTCATCTTAGGCGACAGATGGATCAGGATGCACGGGTGCGTCAAAGTGTTGTTCGAAGACCGTTGAGATATCGGCGATGGTCTTCTCCCCGAGATATTCGAACAGGGTGTTGTTGACATCGACGATGACCTTGCCCAGAACACAGCTCTCGCCTTCGCACAGTGGAATACCGAAGAGGCAGCTCGCCGGTTCGACGGGGCCTTCGATGGCCTCGAATACCTCGAGCAGCGACACCGACCCCGGTTTGCGGGTGAGTTGGAACCCCCCCTTGGGCCCGCGGGTCGAGGTCAGGAAACCAACTTTCTTCAGGCGCTGCAACACTTTGGAGAGATGCGCCTCGGACACTCCCAAACGATCGGCGGCCATCCTTGCCGACATGGGCCGGCCGTCCCGGGTCGACAACAGACCCATGGCGTGCATACCGAGGGAGGCTGCTTCGGAAATTCTCAGGGCGCACGGCACGGTGTCCTCCTACAGACGGTTACGCTGCGAAGGTGGAAATCTAGCCGATTTCTTGACTCGCATCCGGTATTTCGGTATTACAATACCAGATTGAATGATTGATCATCTGTTCGGACAACGCGATGGAGGAGATGGTGTGAGCGAGAACGGCGCAGGCGAGGCGCGTTTCAAGGCGTGTTTCAACGAGCTCACCTGGTATCGAAGGAATGTCCCCTGCATGGAGGCCTGTCCGGTCCACACCGACTCCGGCCGCTATGTTCAGCTCATTGCCGAGGGGCGTTTCGAAGAAGCGTTTCTCGTGGCTCGGGCGCCCAACCCGTTGGCCTCGGTCTGCGGCAGAGTCTGTGCCGCCCCTTGCGAGGACGCCTGCCGGCGGGGGTGGTTGGACGAACCGGTCACCATCCGGCCCCTCAAACGATTCGTGACCGAACGCCACGGCGCCGAATCCTCGCAGCCCGACTTCTTCCGTACCCTGCTTGGCAGCGGTGCCGGTGGAACCGATGAAGACGCTGACGATCCGGGATGCCGGCGACTCTGGCATCTCTCCCAGCTCGCGGACACCCAGGAGAAAGCGCCCGGAAAGGGCCGCAAGGTCGCAGTGGTCGGCAGCGGCCCGGCCGGCCTGGGTTGCGCCCACGATCTCGCACTCCTCGGGTATGACGTCACCATCTTCGAGGCCCTTCCCGATACCGGCGGTATGTTGCGCTACGGCATCCCCGAGTACCGCCTGCCACGTGGGGTGATCGACCGCGAGGTGGCGGCCGTCGAACGACTCGGCGCCACCATCAAGACCGGGACGCCCCTGACCGCCGACTATGGTCTCTCCGAACTCCGTTCCGAGGGCTTCGAGGCCTTCTTCCTTTCGGTGGGCGCCATGCGCGGTCGTGATCTTCAGATCCCGGGTTCCGACAACGACGGCGTGGTCAAGGCGGTGGACTACCTGCTCAACCTCAACCGCGGTTATCGGGTCGATCTCGGCGAGCGGGTCGTCGTCATCGGTGGCGGCGCGGTTGCCTTCGACGCGGCCCGCAGCGCTGTGCGCGAGTTCTACAACCCCATGCAAGAGATCGAGATGACCGCCGAGGCAACGGCGCACCAACCGGCCATGGATGCCGCCCGCGGCGCCCTGCGCGGCGGCGCCAAGGAGGTTCACGTCGCCTCGTTGGAGTCCCGCGAGGAGATGCCGGCATCCCAGACCGTTCAGGGCAAGGAGGAGCTCCACGAAGCTCTTGTCGAGGGGGTCGAGCTCCACCCCGCGTGGGGACCCAAGCGGATCCTCGGCGATGATTCGGTCACCGGCGTGGAGTTTGTGGCGGTGACGCGAGTCTTTGACGAGGATGGCCGGTTCAATCCGGTCTTCGACGAGTCCAAGACCATGACCATCGAGGCCGACTCGGTGATCCTCGCCATCGGCCAGCAGCCTGACTTTTCTTTTCTCGGTGAGGATGACCGTGTCGAGTTGACCCCGGCGGGCACCCTCAAAATCGATCCTGAGACCCTTCAGACCACCGCTCCGGGGGTCTTTGCCGGCGGTGATGCGGCCTTTGGCCCTCGGATCGCCATCGAGGCTGTTGCCAACGGGAAGCTGGCGGCCCAGTCGATCCACTCTTTCCTCGCCGGGAGCGGCACCGCACCCAGTCTTCGGGTCGAGATCGAAAAGGTCCCCACCGACGAGTACCGGATGCCCGCCGGATACGAACTCAGCACTCGCCAAACCGCGCCCACCGTCGATGTCGGCCGACGCACCGGGATCACCGAGGTCGAGGACGTGATGAGCGAAGACCAGGCGGTCGAACAGGCCGAGCGCTGCCTGTCGTGCCACGTGGACACCATCTATGACCCAAAAAGATGCGTACTTTGCAACCGATGCGCCGATGTCTGTCCCGAGAAATGCCTGACCTTCGTTCCCATCGAACGGGTCGACATGCCCGCCGACCAACTCGAGGAAGCCGTTGCCAGCTATGGCCATGACACCGCGAAACCCATGACGGCGCTGCTCAAGGACGACACCATCTGTATCCGCTGCGGTCTCTGCGCCGCGCGCTGCCCCACGGAGGCCATGACCATGGAACGTTTCAACTTCATCGAGTCGACGGAGTAAGTGATGGCGACGACAGACACCGTGAACGAGGACGTCCAGGTTCACACGGATCCCGGCGGCGAGACCCGCCGAGGTTTCCTCGGGACGCTGACGGCGATGGCGGCGGCCGTCGGCGCCCTCCTCGCCGGTTGGCCGCTCTTCCGTTCCCTGGTTCCCAACGTGCTCTATGAACCACCCAAGAAGTTCCGCATCGGCTCACCCGAGGCATTTCAAGAGGGGGTCACCTTCTTGGAGCAACATCGGATCTATCTCTTCCGCGAGAGTTCGGACTTCCACGCCATCTCCGGGATCTGCACCCACCTCGGTTGCACGGTCAAGTTCTCTCCCTTCCTGACGCCCACCGAAGAGACGGTCCGTCAGTTCACCTTCCGATCGCTTGGCGAGTTCCACTGCCCGTGCCACGGTTCCAAGTTCCGCGGTGAAGGAACAAACTTCTCCGGCCCGGCGCCCCGACCCCTCCAGTGCTACCACTTGGAGCTTTCCCCGGCCACGGGCGAGCTGGTTGTCGATGTTTCGACCGAGGTCGATCGCGACTTCAGATTGGTGGTCTGAATGAGCTTTGCCGGCATCAAAAACGCGTGGCAGAACCTGATCTGGCCGTGGCGGCCCGAGTCCAACCGCGAGGCCGGAAGCGGGATCGTCGCGAATTTCCTGCTCCACTGGTTCCCCAACCGCGTCTCACTGCGCAGCCTTGCCTTCTCATCATCCCTGTATCTCGGAACCATCACCTTTGTCGTCTTTCTGGTGCTGGCGGTGACCGGTGTCGTGCTCATGTTCCTCTACGTTCCATCGGTGGAACGCGCCTATTGGAGCATCAAAGACCTCGATTTTGCTATCAGCTTCGGTTGGTTGCTGCGCCGGCTTCACCGGATCTCGGCCCACCTCATGGTGGCCCTGGTCTTTCTTCACATGTTCCGCGTCTTTCTCACCGGTTCGTATAAATCAGGCGAGATCGTCCGGTCGGCACGGCCCCTCAACTGGGTCATCGGAGTGACGCTCCTGGTGCTCACCCTGCTTCTGAGCTTCACCGGCTATCTCCTGCCGTGGGATCAGCTCGCCTTCTGGGCCATCACCGTGGGGACCAACATCGCCGCGAGTGTCCCCTCCGTCGGCGAGGCCACCCGGCAGTTCCTCCTCGGCGGCACCATCATCGGCCAACCGACCTTGATCCGGTTCTATGTCCTGCATTGCGCCCTTCTGCCCATCGCCCTCTTCGGTCTCGCGCTGTGGCACATGTGGCGGATCCGCAAGGACGGCGGCCTGGCCATCGTCGAACAGGATCGTCAAGAAGCCCTCACGCGCGAACCGGCGACCCCCAGCAAGAGCAAGACCTACAGCGTCCTCGGGATCGCCAGCGGGACCACGGTCCAGGTCAACGACCCCACAACCCTCAACGAGGACAACTCTCGACCTTCAACGCCGTTCCTCACCGTGCGGATTCTGCTCGTCACCCTGCTGACCATCGCTGTTTCACTGGGTCTTGCGCTGGTTGTCCATGCGCCCCTGGAAGCTGCAGCCAACCCCGAGGTCACCCCCAACCCGGCGAAGGCACCCTGGTACTTCCTCGGACTGCAGGAGATGGTCGGCTACTCGGCGCTCATGGGCGGGGTGATCATCCCGACCCTGGTCATCCTCGGGCTCATGCTGATTCCCTTCCTCGATCGCGAGCAGAAGGGCATCGGTGTCTGGTTCACCGATGCGGCCGGCCGAAACTGGGCCGTCGTCGGCTTTCTCTATGGTCTGCTGACCACCGCCGGGTGTTTGGCCTTGGCGATCTTGGCTCCCATGAGGTCGATCTTCCCGGGGATCGAGAGCCAGGCCTTCTTTGACCTGATCAATCCGGCGAGCTTTTTGCTGCTGCTCTTCGCAACTCAGTATTTCGTCGTTCTCAAACGAACGAAATCCACCCGATACGCCGCCATCGCGACCTTCTGCGCGTTCATCATCGCGTTCATCCTCCTGACCTACACCGGCACCTCACTTCGGGGACCGAACTGGGACTTCTACTGGCCGTGGCAGGCATGGCCGGCTCACCCGACGGGACTGTGAGGGGTGGCACGATGATCAAGAAGATCACTCGACGTGAAATCCTGGCGGTGCTCGGCACCTCCATCGCCTTGATCGCGCTCATGATCGCGGCCTTTCTCCACGACAGCGTTCCCGAGTGGAAGTACTACCAGGACGAGTTCGGATTCATCGTCACCGAACGCTTCGACGATGTCGACCCGGCCATCCTGCCCTCGGGTATCCAGCAGGTTTGGGTCTCCAAGCTCGAGCGGGTCGATCGCTGCACCACCTGTCACCTGGGTACCACATGGAAGGGGCTCGAGGAAGCCGAACAACCATGGACAACCCACCCCAGGTTGGAGATCTTCGACGATCACCCCATCGAGAACTTCGGGTGCACGCTGTGTCACGGCGGCCAGGGCTTCGCCCTCACCGAGTACGACGCCCATGGTTTTGTCGAGCATTGGGAAAAGCCGCTGCTCTCGGACATCGCCGCGTCCGACTACGACCCGCGGAACCCGCCTTCCCTGCACGAGATTCAGTGCAACTTCTGTCATCGTTATGAACGGTCCACCGAGGGAATGCCGGCCATCAACCGGGCCAAGGAGTTGGTGCGGTCCAAAGGCTGCAAGATCTGCCACGTCATCAACGGCGATGGCGGCAAACTCGGACCCGATCTGACCCACGAGGGGGATAAGCACGCCGAGGGTTTCGACTTTTCGAATTTGGTCTCCGATCAGATGACGGTCTTCAACTGGCACATCAAACACTTCCAATCGCCACCCACCATCGTCCCGGGATCGATCATGCCGGAGATGAACTTCCAGTCATTCGAGGCCCAGGCCCTCGCCATGTTGGCCATGAGTTGGCGCAACGACGAGGACCTCCCGCGAGCCTACCTTCCGGGGATCGAACTCAAAGACGAGATGACACCTGAAGAGATCGACCGCGATCAGCGGATGCGGACCGGCGATGGTGCGTTCTTTGTCGAGAAAAGCTGTTTCGTGTGTCACAGCATCTCTGCTTTCGACATCAAGTCGCCCACCGAGAAGGGTCCCGATCTTTCGTTCGCCCCAGACGATGTCAGGGCGCGATTCAACAAGACGGTGGAGGAGTTCCTCTTTGATCCCACCGGCACCATGAAAATCATCCTCGAGAGCCAGATCGTTCTCACCGACGAGGAGAAGTGGGAGGCCACCGAAAAGATCATGAAGGCCTACGACATCGTGAAGAACCGCAGTGAAGACAACGAAGAACATTGATACGACGTCTGATTCCGGCATGGTCCGGGATTTCGAAGACGGAAGGAGGAGGAAGATGACGAAAAGGACCAGGACTCATGTGTGGCTCGCGGTGTCCGTGATCGCCATTCTGGCCGTCGGGATGGTTGCGTGCGGTAAGAAACCCCCGCAGCGACGCGGTGCGCGAGGCGCCGGTGGCGCCACCTCGGATGTGGCGAGCGCGGCGTTGGCCACGTATGTCGCTCCAGGCGATCTCGACGAGTACTACCTGTTCTACTCGGGTGGTCACAGCGGTCAGATCTTTGTTTCGGGCATCCCGTCCATGCGCCACATCGCCACGATTCCGGTCTTCTCGCCCTACCCGGGAACCGGTTATGGCTTTGATGACGAATCGAAGGAGATGCTCGGTGGCTACACCTGGGGTGATTCCCATCACCCGGGGCTTTCCGAGACCAACGGGGAGTACGACGGCCGGTGGCTCTTTATCAATGACAATGCCCAGGGCCGGATCGCCCGGATCGATCTCAAGGACTTCAAGACCAAACAGATCATGACGATCCCCAACATCTCTGCCAACCACGGCAGCTCGTTCGTCACCCAGAACAGCGAGTACGTCACCATGGCGACCCGGATGTCGGTGCCCTTCCCCGAAGGCACCTATGCCGATGTCGATGAGTACGGCACCAAGTACAAGGGCATTGCGGCCGGGATCAAGATCGACCCCGAAACCGGCGATTTGTCGCTGGGCTGGGAGATCCTGCTGCCGCCATTCAACTATGACCTCGGCGACTCGGGCAAGGGCGCCTCTGACGGCTATCTATTCTGGACCTGCTACAACTCCGAGCGTGAGTTCATCGAGGGCGGCAAGCTCGAGGTCACCGCCTCGCAGCGCGACAAGGACTTCATCCTGATGGTCGACTGGCGCGCCGCCGAGAAAGCGGTCGCCGACGGCAAGGCCAAGATGGTCACGGGCGCTCCGGTGCTCTACCCCGAAGACGTCTCGGACATCGCCTGGTTCATCCCCCTGGCCAAATCGCCGCACGGCGTCGATGTCTCACCGACGGGTCAGTGGATCATCGGTTCGGGCAAGCTCTCACCGACCACCACGGTCTACGACATCGAGAAGATCAAGGCGGCCATCGCCGCTGAGGACTTCGAGGAGACCATCGACGGCATCCCGGTGCTCAACTACACCTCGGTCCGCGAAGCCGAGATCCCCGTGGGTCTGGGACCCCTCCACACCCAGTTTGACGACAAGGGTTATGCCTACACCTCGCTCTTCGTCGAGTCGGCGGTGGCCAAGTGGAAGCTGCCCCCCTATGAGGCAGGCGCCGATATGAACCAGTATGTCGTCGACAAGATGCCGGTGGCCTACAACATCGGTCATCTGGTCTCGGCAGAGGGTGACTCCATGTCCCCCGACGGGAATTACCTGGTTGCGCTCAACAAGCTCTCCAAGGGACGTCACCTCTCGGTGGGTCCGTCGATCCCCGAGTCCGCCCAGCTCATCGACATCTCCGGGGACAAGATGAAGCTGCTCTATGACGCCTTCACCGAGCCCGAGCCCCACTACGCGGTGATCATCAAGGCCGACAAACTCGACCCGGTCGAGGTCTACAAAAAGGACGACCCCTACTGGCACAAAAATCCCAACGCGATCTGGTCCGTCGAGGAGGCCCGGGTCGAGCGCCGGGGCAAGACGGTCGAGGTTTGGATGATGGCGGTGCGGTCGTTCTTCGCGCCCGATGTGATCCGGGTCAACAAGGGCGATGACGTGATCATCCATGTGACCAACATCGAGCAGACCCGCGACGAACTCCACGGCTTTGCCATCAACGACTACAACATCAACCTGGTGATCGATCCCGGCGAGACCAAGACGGTGAGCTTCACCGCCGACAAGGACGGGGTCTTCGCCTTCTACTGCACAAATTTCTGCAGCGCTCTCCACCAGGAGATGCAGGGGTACTTCCTGGTCAAGTAAGAAAACGACAACCCCCGGCCGGCTCCCAACGGGGTCGGCCGGGTCTTTGAATCGAGGCCCCCATGCCTGAGACTCTCCAGAGATTGACCAACTCGCTCGACCAACCACTCGTTCCCAAGAGTCGGTTGCTCGCCCTGGCGGCGGCGCTGATCCTGATCCCGACCTTTTTCATCCCCCTGTGGCACATGGGCTTCTGGGCGCAGCAGTACCCGGAGGGTCTGGACCTCTACATCTACAGCCACAACCTCGTGGGCGGGGATGACGGCAACGATCTCACCGAGATCAACGTGCTCAACCACTACATCGGAATGGCCGAGCTCACGCCCGCCGATTTCAACGAACTCAAGTGGATTCCGCTCGTGGTGGGTCTCATCGGTATCCTGACGCTACGGGTCGCGGCCATCGGGACCCTCCGATCGCTGGTCGACATCCTCGTGATCTCGGTCTATTTCGGTGGATTCTCGCTGTGGACCTTCTGGTACAAGATGAACTACTACGGGACCAATCTGGACCCACGCGCCTCC